>Ga0209824_10000032_pt1 | contig 111448 bp, 85 predicted proteins | sample VDWuncwatermetaG_FD_184124 | JGI IMG/M metagenome (GOLD analysis project Ga0209824, IMG submission 184124) | Wastewater microbial communities from Netherlands to study Microbial Dark Matter (Phase II) - VDW unchlorinated drinking water (SPAdes)... ... | reverse complement strand
GGGGTATCGACACATCGTCTGTCATCTCGACCGAAGGCCTATTGGATAGGCCGTAGCGGAGAGATCTCGTGAACGTGAGATTCCTCCGCTCGTCGTCCAACTCCTCGGTCGGAATGACAGACTGACGCCACAAAGCGGCGGGGTATTGAACCCATCGGTGAGAAATAAAAAAGCACTGAGAAGATTCTCAGTGCAGGAATGCCGGCTACTTGTTACAGCCAGCCGCCTCGTAGGCCCGTGCGGACAGAGCCTGCGAGCAGATACTGCTCTTGCCCTTTGGCTTCGAGCTCCGTTTGGAACTGGAAGTCGTAGACTGTTGAGGAATCGAGGCTGGGTAGAAAGCCGGTTGAGCCTCGACTTGAACCTGTTTCTTTTCCGACTGAACATCGTCCTGTTTGGACGTTTTCAGATGCGAGTACGTCATCGCACTCGCCACCAGGACAAACACGATCGACGTCACCCAGATGAGGGGCTTGAGGCTTCCTTCGTGGAAGACGCGGACGAGCCCGGACAGCGGGATCATCACGAGGGCGAAGACGACGAGCGCGAGCACAACCATCGCCGAGGCGGCGACTACGGAATTGGCACTGAGATAGGACGAAAGTCCTTTGAGCACCTCAGAACCAACCGTCATCCAGCTTCGGAAGACCAGATCAACGAGCAAAAAGCCGATGAGAACCAGCCATCCGTACATCGCTCCGCGGCGAGTCATGCGTTTGGCGTTTTCTGGATATCCTGCTTCATACAAGACCATGGTCATGCCGAGCCGGAGACATCCAAAGACGAATACGAACATGCGGACATTGAACGAAGACCGCATCAACGCCGCAACGACGAACACGAAGCTGTACAGACCAAGGACGAAGATCGCCCTTCTGCCAAACCCGTCCAGCCACTGCTTTTTTGGGCTGAAAATGGCGTCGATGATTCCCTGCACCGGCTTGAGCAGAAGAAACATCACAATCAAGTACAGAGCGTTGACCGTCACAAGCGCAATGACGTGCGTTTGCGGATCAACTCCGCTCTGACTCACGTTCAGTGGCATGAACATGCCTTGCCACAGGTTGAACAGACAGACACCCGTCATGATGGCGAGCGTAAGCGGAAGCGCGGCGGCCATGATGATGGCGAAAACACCAAGTGACTTGGTGCTCGCGCTCACCCCATGCCAATTGCCAAGCACTCGACGAGCCGCTCGCTCCGCCTTGTGGAAGAAAGTGAGCTCAGCGCCGAGCAGAACATCGAATGCGTCGCTGATCGCCTGAACGCGATTCACGCTAAGCACTCCGTTTCGCACGTGGGGAAGATGCTCGGCGGCAAGATCACGCAGGAGCGTGAGACCTGTCGATTTGCCGACAACGTCTTTGGCAAGATCCTCGCCCTCGGTGAAGAGAGTGAATCCTCCCTTTCGAGCCGAAAAGCTGTAGACCATTAACAGTCGTCGGACCTCTGGTCCAGCCGTCTCCCACCAATCCGGCGCTTTCGCGTTTCGCTTCTTGAGCATGTCGATGTCCGACTGGCTCATGGAAGCGGTTCCGGCCTGCACCTCTGCAATCATGTCTTCCATTGGCACGACTTCCCACGGAAATGGATCGGCCTTTTCGTGAATGACCGTTTGGCGGCCACCCTTTCCGCCTTTGCCACCGCCGCTGTACTCGATACGCGACGTGGCCGCGTGCGTCCGATCCCACGCCGCCTTGGCACGCAACCATTCTGGATGGTTGCAATACGGAACTCCGTCCGTCGGACTGGACCGAAAGGATCCGTCCGGATTCGGCAGGTCCGCGAGCGCGAAGAAACGCCCCGGGAGCTCCTTGCTCTTGATCACGCTGTCCAGCCACTTGGGCTGGCCTGTCGCCGCGGCACTTAAATCACTGCGCACGGAGTCAACCTGACTCTCGATCGCGCGCTGGATATCCATGATCCCCTCCACCGCACCGACTGTGATGTGCGGCAGTAGTGAAAGAATCATCTTGGCCTGCACGACGCCAGGCCGCGGATCGCTCGGCAAAAGTTGCAAAGCGTAGCGTTGGATCAGAGATCCAAGCGTCGTCGCAAGAGCGACAACCGCCTGCCTTCTGACAAACCCCGGCATCGGCGCTAGTAATCGCATGGGCAGACTGTCCGGCTTGAACGGCGCCAAAAGCGCCTGAACAACGATCCCTTTCGGGTCCAGCCCGCCATCCGCGGCCGTTCGCATGGCGGAGGACATCCCGTCTTTAACCGCCGTCTCGATGGCCTCCTCGGTCAGCTTTGCCGCTACGTCTTCACGAAATCCCATGATGTCTCTCCTGTGCGGCTTTCGGCCGCGCAAAATGTACAGAAACGAATCATCGACGACTTTAAGCAGAGACAAAGGTTTCCCCTCATTTCCGCTCAAAATCGCCATTTAGTTTCCTCAATGCGCGGGAATCCGCACACAGAAGAAGGATGCTTTATAGCATCTTTTTGCCAAATTGTCAACAAGAAATAACGTAAAATCTGCTTATTTTAGCTTAAATTTTAAAAGTGATGAAAATCATAAACAGAAATTTGCGACCGACTCTGAATCAATTTTGTGACTTGCGCGCGATCTTGATTGCGTCCGATAAGCACAGCGCCGACAAGTTGACCCGCACGCGCAAACAATTGAACCACTCCACCACTCTGTACACTCCCAAACACTTTTACCTCATCCGCATGCTCCTTGGAAACGTCTCCCACAAAAATAATCTCGAGTCCGAGCACATTGGTTGCGTACGAAGACACCAGTTCAAATGTTTTTTCTTGTCCGAACATCGTTCGAGCAACATGGCGTCCTTGCATCATCGCGTTCATCCAATTTCCAATATGAATCTGTCGCCCAACAATCACATCAAAAAATTCCGCAACGTCCCCTGCGGTATAAACATCTGCAACATTCGTTTTCAAAAACTCATCACATTTTATGCCACTTCCTGTTTCTATTCCGGCTTCTTGTATCCAAGAAAAATCCGTTTCTATACCGATTCCAACACCTAAAAGTGAGCAAGGATGTTCTCCTGAAGATGTTTTGACGGCGCGCAATTCCTTTTCTCCAACCACTTCAGAAAAAACCGAGTGTGGATGAAGTGCGATTCCGTGACTGAGTAATTGTTTTTGAATCAGTTCGCCAGCTTCCGTTTCAAGAAGTCTTGGCCAGAAATACGGACCGCGAAATGCGACGGAAAAAGGGATCTGATAATGCGCAAAAATATTGATGTACTCACAGGCGATGAATCCTCCTCCATAAACAACCGCCAACGATTTTTCCGTTCGTTCGCTGAGCAGTTGTTGGAGATGATCGGCGTCATCAAGCGTACGAAAATAGGAAACACCACGTGCATCTGAAAAAAGCGTGCGCAGTTCTCCTCCGGTTGTAATCAATAGCTTGTCGTATGGGAGTTCGCGCCCATCACTGAGTCCAACAAATTTATTTTTTGTATCTAATTGCACGACGGAAATTCCCGTCAACCATTCAATTTTTTGTTCGTCGTACCACGATACTTTTTTGAGAAACACGCGCTCACGAGGGACTTTGCCTTTTAAAAAATGCGGTAAAAGAACTCGTGAATACACGGGATGTATTTCTTGCGAAACGATGGTTATCTCTGAGACCGGATTTAATTTGCGCAGTTCCTCCGCCGCAGTTGTCCCCGCAATTCCACCGCCAATGATGACATAATGCATAACATTCACTACATCTCAGGAAATAATTGCACTCCGGCTTCATCAAAAATAAACACCGCAAGTGTTGGACACGATTGCGCGGCGAGCACAATGTTTTCTTTTTCCTCTTCCGTCACCTCAAGCCAACGCTCGTATGTAGGTCCGTCTGGTTGATTTCCATGATCAATAACAAGCGCTTTATTTTCGGCATTCAGCTGAAATGTCTCTGGCGCGATCGTCACACAAGACGCGGCACCGATACAAAGATCTTCATCTACTTTGACACGAATACGAGGCATAGGAGGGAAAGAAGAAGTTGGAGAAGTTAAGGAAGTTGGGGAAGTCCCATCAGGAATAAGCCATTCAACCGAAATATTTTTCTTTATAAAAACGAATTAATTCTTCAACAGCAGGCAAACAACTTGGGTTCCCAATGCCTACTTTTGTTTTTTGTTGAACAAGCTCGAGTGTATGCGCACCATCAAGAACGGCTTCTTCGATATCGTGATCTGTCACCTTTGCGATCGGATCAATAATCCGAAACGCTTCTACACGCATTTTATCAAACTGATCGGTCCGACGATAGAAATCGTTAATCGCGTCACGTAACGCTTTGTCGCAAAGCACACTACAATGAAACTTTCGCTGTGGTAAACCTCCAAGTCGCTCCATAATATCCTGCGGTTTGAGGCCACGCGCTTCCTCAAGCGTCATTCCGCCGTTTTCACTGACCATCACGGACGCCATCGAAGTAGAAGCAATCGCGCTTCCACATCCAAATGTTCGCCATTTAAATTCTTGAATGCGCTCGGTTGTTGGTTCCACTTTCATCCACACACGAAGCTCGTCTCCACACGCGGGAGAACCAACTTTTCCAATCGCATTAAACTGCTTTTCATCCGCATCCTCAAGCATAAAATTCTTGGGATGAAAAAAATGTTCCTTCACGATGTCAGAATAGAACCAGGAATTTTTTTTGTCTTTTGAGGTAACGTCAGACATAAAAATTTAAGTAAAGTATTTCTCGTCCACGCGAACTGGACTTAATGCGCGCAATTTCTGCACGAGTGGCGGAAGTGTTTCTAACACGTAATCGATATCTTCTGATGTGGTGGAATGTCCAAGCGTAAACCGGATGGATCCATGAGCGACTTCATACGGCATTCCGAGCGCCAAAATCACATGAGATGGATCGAGTGAAGCGCTTGTGCAAGCCGATCCGGTCGACGCATAAATGTTGGCCGCATCAAGATACAGAATGAGCGCTTCGCCTTCCATATCCATAAACGAAATGTTCACGTTGTTGGGAAGTCGTTGAGTGGCGTGGCCATTCAAACGGATTTTTGGAATGCGTAAACGAATTCCGTCAATCAGTTTATCACGTAGAACAGTCAGTCGCGCAGTTTCTTCTTTACGCACAGCTTGGACGAGTTCGAGAGCTTTTGCCATTCCCAGAATCCCCGCGACATCTTCCGTTCCAGGACGAATCGCGCGTTCTTGCGATCCGCCAAATTGCAAAGGTTGGAGTTTGATGCCGCGCTTCATATAGAGAAGTCCGATCCCTTTTGGCCCATACATTTTGGAACCGTTGAGCGTGAGCATGTCAACGTGAAGCTTCTCAATATTCAAGTCGAGAAATCCTGTGGCCTGACACGCATCGGTATGGAACACCGGCCACGCGCGTTCTTTTTCTTTGCGATAATGACTCAGGGCATTGCCAATTTCCGCGACCGATTGAATCGTTCCAATTTCATTATTGGCATACATGATCGACACCAAAATCGTATCCTCACGCAACGCTTCCATTACCTGTTCAACGGTAATCATTCCATCCCGATCCGGTGTAAGATACGTCACTTCAAACCCTTCTTTCTTTTCAAGATGGATCATGGACTCAAGAACCGCGTGATGTTCAATGGCACTTGTGATGAGATGTTTTCCTTGTTTTTGATTCGCCCGCGCATAGCCTAAAATGGCGAGATTGTCAGATTCTGTCCCGCCAGAAGTAAACAAAATCTCATCCGGACGCACGGATAACATTGTGGCGAGTCGACTGCGAGCTTCATCCATCGCGTCCTTCACTTCTTTTCCAAGCGAATGAAAACTCGAAGGATTGCCAAACTTTTCCGAAAGATATGGCAACATTACCTCAAGAACACGTGGATCGAGTTGAGTGGTCGCGGCATGATCGAGATAAACCTGTCGTTTCATAGCGCTCGGAGCGTAACAAAAAATGACAAAATAAGCTACTTTATGATAGCTGGACTTTCCGCTCAAAACCTGATAGATTTTGCGGTCATCAAATGACGATTGCCCATTACAACAGAATAAGGAGTTACTGTGGCACTTCTAGACTATCAGGTCGAACCCTACGGACTTTTGTGTGAACATCTTGAGCGCCACAAGCGTGCACTCATCGTGATGGCAACAGGCCTTGGAAAAACCTGGATCGCCGCACATTACGTCGATGAAAAGCTTCATAAGCGCGGTCTCGGACTGGTGCTGTGCCACAACACAGACATCCTCGAACAAACCATGAATGTCTTCAAAGAACTGCTCGGTTCGAGGGCGACCTTCGGATCGTTCAATGGAGTCGAGAAGGACTTTCACGAGGTAGACATTCTGTTTGCCACCTTCCAAACGTTCAAAGAATGGAAGCACATCTTTTTCAAGGATGAGTTCCGCTACGTCATCGTGGACGAAGCTCATCACAGCGAAGCCGACACGTACAAAGCGGTTCTTGCGTATTTCGATCCAGCCGTACTCATTGGAATGACGGCCGTTCCTGAGCGCATGGATGATCGTGATATCAAAGAGACCTTCGGCGAGGCGGTGATCGAGATCTATTTGGAAGAAGGGATTGGGAGAGGCTGGCTCACAAGCGTCGAGTACCACATGCTCTCCGACCACATCAACAAACGTGTGTTGAACCAGATCCTCTTAGAACTGCGTGAGGGTGGAGAGAAAATCTCCATCAAGCAACTCAACGCCAGTGTGTTCATCGAGCGACGCGATGAAGAAATCGCACGGATCATTCTTGAGTACGGGGATCACGGCATCGTGTTCTGCTCAGGAACCACGTACGCAGATGCATTCGCGACCAAGCTGCCAAACGCGAAGGCTATGCACTCCAAGAGAGCAAAAGACGAGAACGACCTGGCTCTCGCGGAATTCAAGCACAAGCTCATCCAATTCCTCGTTGCGGTAGATATGCTCAACGAAGGAATCGATGTTCCGCACGTTGGACTCATCGTCTTCCTGCGTCCCACGGATAGCAAGACAATCTTCCTCCAACAGCTCGGTCGTGGACTTCGTCGCATGGCTGGCAAAGAAAAAGTGATCGTCCTCGACTTTGTAGGCAACTGCGATCGGGTGGCGATTGTACAGCAGTTGTTCGAGCAGGTGAAAGATTACTCCGACCAAGGACTCACGGAGTATGACAAAGGTCCGTATTTCCTCAAAGGAAAAGGATTCGAGTTCCACTTCGACGATATCATGCGCAACCTCCAGGAGGTTCTGTTCCTCCTGCGGCAGAGACGGTACATCAGCGAAATCCCGCATTTGTTCGCAGAGTTTCACACGACGAAGAATGCGCCACTGATGGCGGAGACTGTGATCGCGGGGACAAATCAGAAACTGTGGTGGAAATGTTCCGTTGCCACCTGTAGTCATGAGTGGCAGGCACCTGGAAACAGGCGTGTTCGTGGAGTTGGTTGTCCTGGCTGTTCAAGGAGGACAGTCACCGCACAAAACAACATGCTCGTAACTCACTCGGCACTCGCGACAGAGTTTCACCCAACCAAAAACGCGCCGTTGACAGCAGAGACCATGATCGCCGGGACAAATCAAAAACTATGGTGGAAGTGTTCCGTTGCCACCTGCGGTCATGAGTGGCAGACAACTGGAAACAGTCGTGTCAATGGAACAGACTGCCCCGCTTGTGCAAATCGCGTCGTTACGATCCTCAATTGCATGAGAACCACCCACCCGGCACTCGCAACAGAGTTTCATCCGACGAAGAACGCGCCGTTGACGGCGGAGACGGTAGTCGCTGGGACGCAGAAAAAGTTGTGGTGGAAGTGTTCTCTTGTCACCTGTGGTCATGAGTGGGAAGCGGGTGGAAACAACCGCATCTGTGGACGTGGTTGTCCGGCATGTGCAAACAAGACTGTAACGATCCACAACCGTATGCAGATAACGCATCCAACACTTGCAGCAGAGTTTCATCCGACGAAGAACGCGCCGTTGACGAAGGAGACGGTAGTCGCTGGAACAAATAAAAAGTTGTGGTGGAAGTGTTCCGTTGCCACCTGCGGTCATGAGTGGCAGACGACCGGAAACAGACGTACTAGCGGAAGAGGCTGCCCAGCTTGTCACAAAGCCAGACGCACAAAAAAGAAACCCTCGTCATGATCTCTCGCCGTCTTCCAGACTCTTGGAAGACGGTTTTTTCATTCAAAAAATGGTGAATTTTTTATATCACTCCATTGGAAGATACTGACTCACGACACGAGCGATGACATAACCGATCAATGCCGCGATGCAGGAAATAACCAGCATTTCAAAACCGCTGCGGAGTGCGGGACGTTTGGTAAAACGTGACGACCAGACGCCAACCAAAAAGAGCGAGACGGTTGTAAGAAAAATAGAGAGAAAAACGGCTGGAGTTGTGGAAAGAAAAAAATAGGGAGCAAGCGGGACGAAGCCGCCAAAAAAATAAGAAATGCCCATGACTGCGGCTGCGTGAACTGATTTGATTTTCTGTGCAACTGTCACATGACCGCCTGAATGAAGATTTTGTTCTGTCTCAAGTGCGGACTTAGAGGAAAGATAACTTCCGGCCGCCATTGATGTTCCTTCCGTTGCGAGTAGGACGAGTCCGGAAAGGATCACCACAAACGTGCTGTGTGTTCCAATCGCAATGCCTGTGAGTGTTCCCATGGTTGATACAAGCGAATCCTCGAGTCCAAACACAATCTCTCGAATAGACTCCGCAATATGCCGACTGAATCCGATTTTTTGCATACAAGGATTGAATCGAGAGGCCTCTGAAAAATGGTGAGATTTCGTTGAACGGGCTGCTCAGCCCCATGAGACGTAGGCATCCTACGTTGAATGGGGTGAGCGGGTGCCCGTGAGACGAAAGATCACCGTTTTTCAGAGGCCGATGGAGGCCTGAGAGGGATTTGAACCCTCGTATAGCGGTTTTGCAGACCGCCGTGTTAGACCACTTCACCATCAGGCCCTAGACATTTTTCTCTTTATGAAATGTGCCAAAAATGTATCAAAAATTTCAAAAGAAATCAATAAAACAAAATCCCGGTATTTCGACTGAGACGTTGTTGAATCGCCCTTCTTCAAGACTTTCGAACCTTTGACTGGGTGGAGTGACACAAGGTCACGACTATATACAACGCTCTGGAAAGTCACATGAAAGTATTCATATCCCTCATTTCAGAAAAAATTTAGCGTTTATCAAGACATATTCTGTGGATAAATCGAACTACTTATATAATTCATCAATCGCTGGCTTCCACACTGTAAGATGACTAGCACCACCAACGACGAACAGTTTTTTTTGGGGTTGACGCTCTTTCAACTGGCGAAACACATCGATCGCATGTTTGTCACGAACGATGTTCATGTCTCGCAAGACATCACTCGTAACTCTTCGCTCACCAACCAACTCCGGCTCAGTTATTTCGATCATCCTGGCTCTATCTTCTTTTCTTGATTTTGGATCATCAAACCGTTTGATTAACTCCGCCATGGAGAAACCCAAATGTCTTTGCAATGCGGCATCGATATTTTCATCCGTGAGTTCTATGCCTAGTGAGACTGCTTCTTCAACGCCGCCACTAGAAAAAGCAACACTGCTACGTCTGCGTATCTCATCGGCGGAAAGTCTCCTATTGGATTCATGCGATTGATTTTCGTCATATGATTCATGGACCCTCCGAGCAGCATAAGTGACTATCCAATCGGTCACATCTTGGGGTTTATATTCATGTTCACCAGTGGTTTCATCTTTAAGTTTCAAAACTTCACGAATCTGATCGATCGTTCGCGTATCCCAAGTCCGGACTTCTTTCCCTTCCCGCATCGCCAACAACGCAATGTACGGCTCCTCCCCTATTTCTGCGATCACCTGCGCTGGATCTTTTTTCATGATGCCGCTGAGCGATTCTCCTGGAAAAAACTCCTCTAACGAAAGCCCTCCTTCGATCAGCACAATGTCTGGATCTTCCTCCATCAACGCATCGACCGTGGGTTTCATCGGCTCAACGGTATTCGCATGCGCAAAACCACTCCCAACAAACTCCGCACCATTTTCAGCACGTTTCTTGATCACTCTTACTTCCCTACCACTTTCACGAGCCATCCTTTCCTGCTCCGGTGTCAACAAATAGCGATGAAACGTTTCCGCCACAGACACGGGTTTCTCAACATTTTCAGCAGTCGGATGCGGACCGTGCATTCCTGTATAAGACGGATATCCACAAAGCCGACAGCTCGATTGTTCTCCATTGATCATATATTCAACGTGATTGGGACCCAATTATTTTCCAATTCTTTCTATAGAGACCTCTGCGAAAGTCCAGCACGGCTTCAAATCGGCCAGATTCGCGCCAGACACATTCACGATTCCTCAATGATATCTCCATATCATTTCAAAATCGTTCATGCGTCTGGCACAAATCTGACTCAATTTGAACTCGCACTAGACTTTCGCAGAGGTCTCTTTAACTTTGAATGAATCTCAACCTCCTCGTGATTTGGCATTGTTTTCTTCTCAAGTGAGGAGACTTTTATTATGTTTTATTGAAGACTTTTTCACAATCGTCTCCCATCCACAATTTGTGCAATAGACACGCAAGTGGTCAATTAATTTCTTTATTTTGACTGGAAAACCACACTTAGCCTGCGGACATCGAAAAAGATCTGGAAATGTCTCCTTATTTCGATCTACAGCTTGCTGCAACTTTTTTTGATTTTCAGGAGAAAATCTGTTTTCACTAAATTTCGACTCGCTCAGTTCTCCTCGTTCTGGATTGAATACGTCCATACGGTCAATATGATTTATGATAGTTACCTGAAATTTCGACAGACACCGGCGTGTGTGGGGTCAAGTCTGACTATTGATTTGTCTGTTTCTAAAGAACCGCTTTGCGATCTCGATCAGTCCAATGTTCAAAAGACCTATTAACGCAACACCGACCACCCAATAGAGAGGCAATGCCACTGTATTGAACAGTGTTTGCAGTCCGGGTATATAAATGGCGGCCGCCATAAGGATAAAACCGATGAGAATACCGCTATTAAGATATTTATTTGAAAACAGCGGATACGAGAAAATACTTCTATCCAAACTTCTCACCGAAAGAGCAACGAGCAATGTATATGTGCCGAAAGCCGCAAAGATAAATGTTCGAACAATTGTCTCATCGAAACCGAGTCGCATTAGGATGTAATAAATAACAAAGAGCAGAGCACTAGTCGAGATGCCAATGACAAGGATAAGGAATTTCATAACCGGATCGAATAGTTTTATCTTACCTCTCTTGAGTGGCTTGTGTTTGAGACTATCTGGCTCTTTTTCAAACGCATAAGAGACTGCTGGAAAACTATCGGCAAAAAAGTTCACCCATAGGATCTGCAATGCATTAAGGGGCAACGGCAATCCAGTCAAAAGCGATCCGCCGATGAGAATAAGCCCGTCTGTGACGTTAGAAAGCAAATATACCAGTACCTTGCGAATATTGCCGAAAATCTGCCGACCTTCCTCAATGGCCGCAACTATCGTCTCAAAATTGTCATCAAGAAGCACTAAATCAGCAACACTCTGTGCCACCTCCGTACCTGAACCCATAGCGATACCTACATCGGCTTGCTTGATGCTCGGCGCATCATTCACTCCATCGCCGGTCATAGCCACCACCTCGCCCATCTCCTGATAGAGCTTGGCGATACGAAGTTTGTCGAACGGCGTGACACGGGAAATAACAGCAAGACGTGGTAAACGTGCCCGCAATTCTTCCTCCGATAGTTTGGAAAGTTCTGAAGCATCAAGTACCGACTGGTCATCGACTTTCATACCGATCTCTTTGGCAACTGCCATAGCAGTCCCACGATGGTCGCCGGTCAATATGACGGTTTTGACACCAGCGTCCTGCACACGCCCGATAGCATGTTTGATGCCAGGACGAATCGGATCACGAAATGTCATAAGACCATTGAATGATAAGTGCGATGGCGACAAGTCTTTTGAAATCGAAAAGTTCTCTGTGTAAGTCATTTCTTTGGTCGCAACACCAAGCACACGCTCTCCTGAGAATGCGAGATCGTCAATCCGTTTGAGCATCGCTTCCTTTTCTTTTACAGTAAACGATGAGTGGTTCACAAGAATATCCGGCGCACCGAAAAATACAATAAGGTGTTTGCCTGATTCTTTGACAAGTGATGCGGAGAATTTTTGCACCGCATTAAACGGCATACTTTGGAGAACATGTTCTTTGTTGGTGATATCGGCAAACGTCATCCCCCTAAGACCAGATGAACGAACAAGAGCTGTCTCCATAATCCTGCCGTTCATACGCCATGAGTCAGGATCATCATGCGGATTTTCAATAAGCACGTTTGCATTAGTGAGAGCTCGAGCGATGAGTCTTTGCTCGTCGATATCATCAAAAGGAATTATCTTTGACATGACCATCTTTGCCATCGTCAGCGTCCCAGTCTTATCAGTGAGAATGATAGTGGTACTACCGAGAGCTTCGGCAGCAACAAGCTTACGTACCACGCCTTTCCTTTTTGCCATCCTCTCTACGCCGACTGCAAGGATAACTGTCAGAGAAATCGGAAGTCCTTCGGGAATAGCAGATACGGCAATGGCGACGGAAGTGAGAAACATCTCAAAGGCGGAATGTCCGACGAGAATACCTATGCCGAATACCACGAGCGTCAGCACACAAAGAGCGATGCTTGTGTAGATACTGAAATGAATGATGGCTTTTTGAAGCGGAGTTTTTTCGTTATCCGACGTGGCGATAAGCGAAGCAATCTTGCCAAGCTCAGTGCTTGCGTTGGTACGACAAACAATAGCGGCACATACTCCCTGAGTTACGAGCGTACCGGCAAAGATCATGCAATCCTGATCTGAAAGTCCTGCTGATTCCGGCGACGGTTCTGTGGATTTTGATACTGGCAAAGATTCACCAGTTAGTACTCCTTCATCCACCTGAAAGTCATTAATAAACATGACTCGAGCATCTGCCGGCACTCGGTCACCCTGTGCCAGTCGGATAATATCGCCGGGGACAAGTTCCTCCGCATCAATCTCCCGTTCTTGTCCGTCCCGAATAACCCGTGCTCGTTGTTTGAGATATATTTTTATCTCCGAAAGCGCGCGCTCTGCCTTATTCTCCTGATAGAAGCCTAAGGCGGAATTAACGACAACTGTAATGAAAATAAAGATGGCATCACGGTAGTGCGAAATAGTAAGCGTAACAATGCCTGCAATGATAAGGACAAGGATCAAAGGACTCTTTAGCTGATTAAGGAATATCTTCAAGCCGACTGCTTTTTTGGAAGTGCTAATTGTGTTTTTTCCAAAAGCCACAAGACGATCTTTGACATCTTGCGCAGATAATCCTTTTTCTCTATTCGTCTCAAACAACCGCGCCGTCTCTTCAAATGATAGATGCCAAAAGTTTTTGTTTTGTCTATTCGAGTCCATAAATTATTTCTCAAATTGTTTATTTTGATGCTTTAACAGCATTTCAGATGGAGAGGTGCCACCAAGTGTCTTGTGGGGAAAGGAATCCTATACCATTGTAATCTTTTATGCTCATCTATTGGAGAGGAAAAGTCCATGAACTTTAATGAAAAGAGTGGGTCATTTTTCTACAGACTCATGGTATATTCAAAATAATGCAGGAATAAAACAAACACGCTTCAGATAAAATCTGAAGCGTGTTTGTTTTAGAAGACTTCTACGGTCGCATATTGTACACCGAATTGTTTTGCGTCTTGTTTCTCTTTCATCCAGAAATCCATTTTATACTGGTATCGCTTATTCATACGATCTTCGACGTAGAACACACGATCGCCATACAGTTCCGGAATGCGCACACGTGTTCCAAGTGGTAAGAAATTCGCGGCCACTATGTCTTCTGTATTGCGCTCACACACATCGAGCCCAGAGGCCGTAATGCATGGTGTGCTATCCGTCTGACCCACCTCAGAAGTATAAGCCGTCATAGGAATGGTGTAGAGACGACGAGGCTTCGCATCGGCGGATACAGGGAGCTGCCCGTATGCACGGGTTTCATTTTGCATCGCTTCGATAAGAAGCGCGATGGTTGCATCGTCTAATTTTTGACCTTGTGTGGCCACATCCGCATTTGCCGCGTACGGGGAAAATACGGAAATTCCAAGTAACATCACAAAAGACAAAACGGAAAAATCAATCCACTTTTTCTTGAGTTGTTTGATGAGTTTATTTCGCATACCCCCTACCCTTTTCCTCCCAGTCGAGGACAAGAGACATCCGAAATAAAAAGGCTTCCCACGTTTGGAAGCCACAATAAAGTACCATAAAAATGGGTTTCTGTCAATTGAGTTATCCTCAAGAGTCGCGTATCCTGAAGCTACTGTTTAAGATCTATTTTTCCCTTATGCCCCACCATCCTTATCAATCTTCGAGCTGGAAATCCTCATCGAACACACCGCATAAACGAAATCGAACAGGCCATTTTTTTTCACGACCATTCATCAAAAATTTTCTGTTACTTGGAGTCGCAATCGTCATCGCAGGATCACTTGGACTGATGATTTTGATCGCTGTGATGAGTGGCAGTCTTCCAAATCCAAACAGCCTCACACAACGGAGTATCTCACAAACGACAAAAATTTTTGACCGTTCAGGCGAGCATTTGTTGTACGAAATTTTTGGTGATGAAAACAGAACCCTCAAAAAAATTCAGGAAGGTTTTTGCAAGGATGACAAAAATCTTGAAACGGATGCAAATGGAATTCCACTGTATGCCTTGCAGGCAACCATCGCGGCAGAAGATAGAAGTTTTTGTAAACACAACGGCTTTGATGTAAAAGGGTTTGCGCGGGCGATCTTCCAAAATTTAATCGGAAACCGTGTCGGAGGCTCCACACTCACTCAACAATTAGTCAAAAATGCTATTCTTTCAAATGAAAAAACGGTTACGCGAAAATTAAAAGAACTTTTATTGTCCATTGAACTTGAACGTCGTTATTCAAAAGACGAAATTCTTCAAATCTATTTCAATGAAATCCCATACGGATCAACCTATTACGGCATCGAAGCGGCATCACAAAATTTCTTTGGAAAAACAGCCCACGATCTCACCCTTGCGCAAGCGGCGACTCTTGCCGCTCTTCCAAAAGCTCCAACCACCTATCTCAATAATCCCGATCGTCTTGTCGTGCGTCGCGATTATATCCTCGATGAAATGAAAGATTTGGGATTTATTTCTCAGGATCAATGGAAATCGGCCATTTCTGAAGAGTCTCCACTCCAAGTACAACTCGATAATATATCGGCTCCACATTTTGTGATGTATGTAAAAGAAGCATTGGACACCAAATATGGAGAACGCGCCGTTGCAGAGAGTGGGATGAAGGTTATAACCACACTAAACTTTGATCAACAAAAAATCGCCGAAGAAGAAGTAAAAAAAGGAGTTGATGATCGTGGAGTGGCGCTGGGATTTACAAACGCGGCACTCGTGGCAATAGATCCAAAAACAGGTCAAATCACGAGTATGGTTGGGTCTAAAGATTTTTTTGACACAGAAATAGACGGGCAAGTGAATGTCTCTACACGCCTGAGACAACCAGGGTCAAGTTTCAAACCAATTGTGTATTCAAAAGCGTTTGAGATGGGTTATACCCCAAGCACGGTTGTTTGGGATGTGGTGACAAACTTTCCAACATCCACTGGCACGTATACCCCACACAATTATGATCTGAAAGAACGTGGACTTATTCGTTTGCGCGACGCTTTACAACTTTCGCTCAACATTCCAGCGGTTAAAATGGTTTATTTGGTGGGAGTTGAAACGGCTTTGGACTTTGCGACATCGCTTGGTTATACCGGTTTTGCAGATCACTCGGCATTTGGAATGTCTGTTGTGCTTGGAGGAGGAGAAGTAAAATTGCTTGAGCACACAAACGCATACGCGACATTTGCAAACGAAGGAACACACTTTGATTCGGTCGCCATTTTACGCATTGAAGATACCGACGGAAATGTGCTTGAAGAATGGAAACCGAAATCGGGGAAACGTGTCATCGAAGCAAATGCCGCTCGCACAATCACGAGTGTTCTTTCTGATAATGCCGCACGATCACCTGTTTTTGGACCAAACAGTTCCTTACAACTTGGGGATCGACCTGTCGCGGCAAAATCAGGAACCACCAATGATCATCGTGACGGATGGCTTATGGGCTACACCCCGTCTCTTGCGGTGGGAGTGTGGGCGGGAAACAATGATAACGCTGTCATGAAAAAAAACGCCGGTGGTGAATCTGCGGCCGGACCTATTTGGAATAGTTTTTTGAAACGAGTCCTATTAAATACCCCAATAGAGTTCTTTACTCCTGCGATCATCGAAAAAACAGGGAAAACAATTCTCGATGGCGGCATCGCGGGAACAACTCTTATTATTGATAAAGCGTCCGGAAAAATCGCCACGCAATACACACCGGAATCACAAAAAGAAGAGCGTCTTTTTGCAGAGTATCACTCACTGCTTCATTATGTTGATCGTACAGATCCACGCGGACCCGTACCATCCGACCCATCAAAAGATCCTCAATACAACGCATGGGAATCGGCAATTGGAGAGTGGATAAAAAAGAAAGAAGCAGAAACGGGGAAAATCATCAGTCAATCCGTTCCTCCAACTGAGTATGACGACATGCATACACCAGAAAATTTTCCATCGGTTAAAATCCTCACCCCAAACGAAGGTCAATCAACAGGTCGTTCAGTTTCTCTTTCCGTGTCTGCCACAGCTCCACGACCAATCCAACGAGTTGAATTTTATGTAGACGGATTATTTATTGGTTCTGATGATTCTGCTCCCTATAGTTTTGAAGGTTTGTTGCCAAACTCCGTCGACCGCGGCCAGCATACAATAAAAACAATCGCTTATGACACGATTGATAATCAAGGCTCTGCGACGGTCGGCTTTCAAGTAAACGAAGACCCATCAGACGAATCTCTCACACTCATTGATCCAAAAAATGGTCAGATCATTGAACGGTCAAATGATACTTACACTGTTGTGGTTTCACTCAAACATCCAGAGCAGTATGCATGGATTCGCGTTGTTTCAGATCCAATTGGCTCGGGAGCAAAGCAACTTGTCGGACAACAAAACAATCCAAACGCTGTCTTTCTCACGTTTGATTGGGATTTGCCACCCCATGGTTCCTTCGCACTCATAGCGGAAGGATCCACAAAATCCGGCCAACTCATCAAAACCGCCGGTGTCATTGTCACCATAAAACCAAAATCTTCTTCTGTTCCTTCCCCTGCCGAAAGCACTCTGAATCTGTTTTGAATTCCTAATCCCTATTGAGCCCTCTGAAAAATGGTGAGATTTCGTTGAACGGGCTGTCGAGCCCCAGGAGACGTAGGCCGCCTACGTTGAGTGGGGTCGACGGGTCACGTCGGTCGCGACCGACGTGACGGGTGCCCGTGAGACGAAAGATCGGCGTTTTTTAGAGGGCTCTATTGTTTAATCGGCATTAAAACATAGCGGAAAGCCTCGGTTTTTCCTTTTGGAGTAAGAAGACAGGGATTTGAGGCGTCAATCATTTCAAACAAAACTCGCTCATCTGAAATCGCCTGAAGTCCATCCAATAAATATCTGTAATTGACACTCACGGTGTTCGTTTGGCCTGTTATTTCGGCTGAGCATGCACTTGTGTTGTGTCCACGAGTCGCATCTGTGGCTTGGACTCGAATCATTTTTTCCGCGGGAAGTAATTCAAGGACAACATCGTAAAGACCATTTTTGGAAAATAAACTGGCTGCTTTGACGGATTTAATAAAATCCTCACGATCAATGACGGCCTGAGTTTGGAATTGTGTTGGAATAATTTGTTCGTAATCAGGATAATTTTCATCGATTACTCGTGAAATGAGTTCTACGGAACCATACACAAATACCACCTGATTTTTTGAAATCTGAACAGAGATGTTTGAAGGGATATCCACTTCATCCTTAAATACCGAAAGAACACGATTCACCTCAGCAAGAGTTTTGGCCGGAACGACAATTTGTTGTTCCTGCAAAACAGGACTGGTTACGGGAATCGTTTTTTCAGAAAGACGATAGGAATCTGTTGAGGCCATTTTCAAACGCCCTTCACCCTCAAATGAAAAAAACTTCAGGCACACCCCCATAAGCTCTGGTCGTGACTCATTTGTCGCGACCGCGAACAGGACCTGCGAAAGTGAGTGTTTGAGCTCTTCCACGGGGATTTGATAGGACGTCTCTCCATCCACTCTTGGAACAAGAGGAAATTCAGACGCGGTCAGACCATTAATTTTTGTCTTATAATTTCCACACTCTATTTTCATGAGTTCATCTTCCGTCTCAATATGGATTATTTCATTTGGAAGAAGGGAAACGTAATCAAAAAAAAGTTTTGAGGGAATGGTGTATTCTCCAACCTCCTCAATTTTTCCTCTCACAAGACAGTTCACTGCAATTTCTAAATTTGTAGAAGTGAATCGAATCGCTCCCCCTTCCGCCTTCATTAAAACATTTTGCAGGATAGGAAGATTCACATTTTTTGTCATGAGGTGACTTGTGATACTCAATCCTTGATGCAGATTTTCTCTTGTACAAGACAGTTTCATAAATTTTTTCTAGAATAAACAACAGAAACAATAAGGGATGTGGATAGAGTGGATAAAGAATTTTTATCGCTTTATTGAGAGAAAATTTTATTCAAGCCTCTGTGGATGAAACTTACAAAACAGGAGTAGTAATGAGTGGATGAAATTGAACACTTTTTGTGTTCACAAGTTGTTCACTCATAATGAAGTCATTTCCTCACAGGGTTTTCCAGAGACTTATCCACACTATTCTCTCAAACCACATACAACTTTTGCTTAATCAACTCCAGATCATGTTGTAATTTTTCATCTACCTCAAGACATCCACAAATTTTTTCATACGCGTGCATGGCTGTTGTGTGATCTCGACCACCAAGTTCCGTCCCGATTGATGGATAACTCGCTTTCATTTCCTCGCGCATGAGATACATGATGATCTGACGTGGAAACGCGAGTCGCTTTTGACGACTTTTTCCAAGCAAATCATCTATCTGCACATCAAAATAACCGGCGACCGTATGAATCATTTGTCTTGGCGTGATTGATTTACGACTGTTGGAAGGCTGAAAGCTTGTGAGAATTGGTTTCACGGATTCTATCGTTGGCCTTGTGTTTTTAAACTGGTGAAAGGCGATAATTTTATTGAGTGCTCCTTCCAGTTCGCGTACATTCGTTTGAACAACGGTCGCGATATGATGCAAAATATCTCGTTCGAGCAGATAGGTTTTCTCTCGACATTTGGTTTCAAGAATCGCTACACGCGTTTCGAAATCGGGAGAACCAACGTCTGCAAGCATGCCGCATTCAAATCGAGAAACAAGCCTATTTTCAAGTGCGGGGATGGCTTTTGGAGGACGATCTGAGGAAATAACGATCTGCTTGTTGTTTTGGTAGAGCTGATTGAATGTATGGAAAAATTCTTGTTGCGTTTCCTCTTTTCCGGTCATAAATTGAATATCATCCACTAAAAGTACGTCTACGGTGCGATAGCGGTTTTTAAATTCCACCATCCGTCCACCTTTAAGCGCACTAATATAATCATTGGTAAATCGTTCACTTGTGACATACAAAATACGCGTCTGAGGATTTTTTCGAATGAGTTCATTGCCAATCGCCTGTAAAAGATGAGTTTTTCCGAGACCAACTCCCCCGTAAATAAAAAGTGGGTTATAGACGCCGCCCGGTTGGGCACAGGCCGCTTGAGCGGCGGCATGAGCAAGTTCATTTTGTTTTCCAACAATAAAGGTCGCGAAACAATATTTATTGTTCAGAGAAAATTCCCCTGTTCGTATTTCTTGCGGTTCAAAGTCTGATCTGGGTTGGTAGGTGTTGTGAATCTGAGTCGGTGCCGGTTCGTGTACGGTTGTTGAATCAAAAAGCTGAACGAGCAGTGGTGAGCTTGGACGCACTTCCACACGATAGGTAATGTGTTTTACTGAACCATTGGTTATTTCTTGAAGAGAATCCAAAATTTCTTTTGAGTATTTTTTTTCGAGCCAAGCCTTTGTAAATAAGTTGGGAACACCGACAATAAGAAGATGTTCACGCATTTCTGAAATAAATGTTTGCTTGAACCATGTGGTAAAGTTCGCTCGACTCAGGGAGAGTTCAAGTTCACCGAGCACAGCTTGCCAAAGTTCATGAGAGTTCATAATTTCAGTCCTCCTTAAGATGTTACGGGTGTTAGTTTAGTCTAACTATCCACATGTGAGCAAGTGGTGGAAATTGTGGCGGAGGAGTTGATTTGTTGTGGACAGGATGTTAGTATCTCTACACTATGCCTAAACGAACGTTTCAACCTAAGAAAAAACAACGTGTGAAGACTCATGGTTTTCGAGCGCGCATGAAAACAGCGACTGGTCGTACTGTCCTGCAACGTCGTCGTGCCAAAGGACGCAAAGAACTTACAACAAGTGATAAGTAAGGTTTAACGTCATGCTCCCAAAAGACCATCGTTTGAGACTTGAAAAAGAGATTAAGACGCTCTTCGCCAAAGGCAAGAGCGTCTTTGGTTTGCTGATCATGATAAAAATGCGACCAAATCGTTTACCGCTTTCGCGTTTTGCGGTGGTGGTTGGAACAAAAATTTCAAAAAGAGCTGTGGTACGCAATCGTTTGCGACGACAAATAAGCGCGGTTGTGGAAAAACATCTATCTCAAATCGCTCCCGGATTTGATGTTGTTTTTATGCCAAAAAAGGAAGCGATTGGGAAAAAAACAATCGAACTCGAAAACGAAATACTACTTACGTTTAAACGAAAAACACGATTACTTTCATGAAGTGGATTTTTTTCCCAAGATACGTGGCTCTTCGAACCATTCGTCTGTATCAAAAAACACTCTCATTTGATCATGGAGTGTTTCGTCGTTTGTATCCTGAAGGCTATTGCCGGTTTCATCCATCTTGCTCACAGTATGGATATGAAGCGATTGAGCGATTTGGGCTTGTAGCAGGTGGATGGTTGACAATCAAAAGGATTTTCCGATGTCAGCCGTTTTCTTCCGGCGGTGTTGATGAAGTTCCTCAGCGGAAATCGTGACTTCGACTTGTTTCATGCGAGTTGTGAATCCTCGGACAATAGTCATGCGAGATTTGGCAATTCCAAGTTCCTCTGAGAGCCGCTCAATCACCGCTTCGTTTGCTTTACCCTTTTCCGCAACGGCTGTAACAGAAATTTTGACCGTGTCTTCGTCTATCCATTCGATGAGATTATGCCTCGCATGCGGTTTTACAAAAGCCGTTATGATCATACGAGACCACTTTGAAGCACGCGTGTAATCTCACTGATTTTTTGATGAATAACACCGTTGGTGGCCACCAAATCCTCACTTGTCGGAGCCCAAACCTGTCCTCTGTAATCTGATGTTTGTCCTCCCGCTTCTTCGATAAGTAATGTTCCAGCCATCAAATCCCACGGGTCGTTTCCCGTGAGGATAACGCCATCTGCCCTGCCTGCTGCCACATAAGCCAGCATGAGTGTGGCACAACCAATCCGACGAAAATAGGTCGTTTGTCGTTCAAGTACGGCGATCATATCTGCGTGTCGTCCGCGATCTTTTTCTTTGTGACCACGACCGGCAAACAGCATGGCGGCACGACTGAGAGCTTTTTGTGAAACATGAATGGGATGGCCATTGAGCGTGGCTCCGGCTCCTTTTTGTGCCGCGAAAAGTTCGTCGTGCACAGGATCATAAATGACACCGAGCACGGTTTTTTTGTTTTCCACAAACGCAATTGAAACAGCAAAAAGAGGGATGCCACACAAAAAATTTGAGGTTGCATCCAGTGGATCAATGATCCATGTTGGTTTTTCACTGATCAACGTTTGAAGTGCATTCGGAGATTCTTCACTCAAGATGACACAATGCGGAAAGGCGGCAGAGAGCTTTCCAATAATAAAATCATGCGAAAGTATATCTGCGTCCGATACTTGTGACCCATCTTCTTTGAGTCGAATATCCGTTGTTTTGCGAAATTGATCACGCAGGAGTGTTCCTGCTTGCCGTGCAATCGTTATCGCAATTTCCAATTCTTGAGAAGGCATATTTCATCTGACCTCTTCTCATCTAACGGTGTTTCAAGGATAAGGTCAAGATGTTGAAGATCAGGATGCTGGACAAAAAATTGAAATGCATCCTTTCCAATATGTCCTTCTCCCAAATGTTCGTGTCGATCCTTATGTCCAGAAAACTCCACTTTTGAATCATTGACGTGACTTGCCGTCAATTTTGAAAGACCGACGTATGTCTCAAATTGTTTCAGCATGACATCAAGTGCTTCTTTTGTACGCATATCGTAACCACTGGCAAACGCGTGTTGTGTATCAAAACAAACACCGATTTCTTTTCCACGTTCAGTTCCTTTTAAAAACCGTCCGATTTCTTCAAATGTATCGCCCATCACCATACCCGCACCCGCTGAAATTTCGATGAGAAGCTGACAGGATCCTTCATATCCATCCATAATATTATTGAGTCCATCAATAACCATTTCTTCCCCTTTCTCTTCACCTACATCTTTAGCAGAGCCTGGATGAAACATCATGCCGCGACATCCAAGTTGCGATCCGCGTTCCAGTTCCTCCCGTAAAACGGCGATAGATGAGTGACGAATACGCGGCTCACCGGAAGCAAGATTGATAAAATACGGCGCGTGAATATAGGCGGATTTGATTCCAGATTCCTGCATCGCGCTTGAAAAAGCTTCCGCGTCTTGTGTGGTGATGGCTTTCGGTTTTCCTCCTTGTGGAGGACGTGAAAAAAATTGAATCGTTTCGCATCCAATAAGCCCGCCATTTTTTGGCGCATTGAAAAGACCACCAGCCGCAGAAACATGAGCACCGATGAGCATAGAGGAAAGTAGTGAGTAGCAAGTAGTAAGTTGCAAGTAGCGAGGGGAGAGAAACAAAAAAGCGACCCAGGTACTATACATGGCATCGCCTTTCAGTTCTACTTTATCATTGCTCGTTTGAGCAGTTCGATTACTTTTCTGTTTTTGAGAATTTGTTCTGCAAACTGGCGATACTCAGGAGAGTAAATTTGTTTGCGTTCTTCTTCGTCTTTATGACGTGTCGCCAGTTTGTCCAATTCCGCATCAACTTCACTTGCGGACACCTCAATTTTTTCTTTGTCCGTCACAGCTCGCATGATGAGCGCGACTTTAATACGCGTGATCGCTTGTGCGGTAAATTCCACTTTTATTTCTGTGAGTGATTTTTTGAGATTTTTGAGATAAAGATCAAATTCAAGCCCTTGTTCTTCGACGTGATGTTTAAGCTCCGCAATCATTTTGTTGATTTCTTCGTTGACGAGCAGATCAGGAATTTCTTCAAATTGCGAGCGTTTTGCCACAAGTTCGAGGATATCTCTTTCTTGTCGCGTGCTTTCTTCCAGTGATTTTTCGTCTGAGAGATTTTTATGGATTGTTTCACGCAAAAGAGGAAGTGTCGGAACTCCAAGCGATTTTGCAAACACATCGTCAATCGCGGGAGGCTCCAGATGATAAATTTCCTTGAGGGTGATTTCAAAGTCTGCGTTTTGACCCGCGAGCATTTTTTGAACATGGTCTTTGGGAAAAGAAAGCGTGAATGTTTTCTCCTGGCCTTCTTTCATCCCAATTACCTGTTCTTTGAGGCCGGGAATGTAGTAATCCTCAGGAAGATGAATGGCATGATTGGGAGATTGTCCTCCTTCAATTGCGACACCGTCTTTTTTAATATTCATCGAGACGACAATTTTGTCTTTTTCAGAAACAGCCGTATCTGCGATCGCACGTACTTCCGTGGTTTGCATGCGTTGAATATCACGCAGAGCAAGATCAATTTCTTTCTCTTCGATGTGGATTGGTTTGCTCTCAACGGAGAGTTTGGTGTAATCCGCTAGTTCCTTCGTACGCGGCATGCGTGTGACTTCAACGGTAAAGACGAGATCATTTTCCGGCGCCATTTTTTCCACGTTGATTTTTGGGGATCCAACTGTTTCGATTTGATGGGCGAGAACCGCTTCCACAAAAGATTTTCGAATGATCGGCTCAAGCGCCTCTTCTAAAATTTTCATCGCACCAAAACGTTGTTTTACGATGTCATATCCCGCCTTTCCAGGTCGAAAGCCTGGAATCGAAGTTGTCTCTGACAAACGAGTTGCGGCTTCATGCAGATATGGTTCTGCTTCCGCCTGAGTGACAGTGAATGTCAGTTTGACGATGTTTTTCGGTTGTTCTTCGATTAGGGGGGTGGACATAGTGGGGGAAAGAAGTATGAATTAAACGGAATGATAAGAAATTTATGCGAAACTGTCAATAAAATCGAATAAAAAACCCGTACGTGTCGTACGGGTGAGTGGCGTTTAGGCGCCAGTGGAGAAACTCTTCAGGAAGGTGTCGGAAACCTGCCCCCATTTGTCGCTGATCTTCCGGAACGTAGATCCTTCCGGCAAGAGGGATTCAGCCACTCGTAAACAGATTTCCCGCATGATCATGGTGAGTCGTGCGGTATCGTTGTTGAGTCGAAGGGTCGTGTGACCGAAGTTGAGTGAGATGACCGAGAGGTCTTCTCCGCGTTCGAGCCAGGAGACGATGGATCTGGCATCCTCCGTTCCCGTCATGCGCGTGGGAACGATACGGAAGAGATGTCCCTCGATGAGGAATTCATCATCGATCGTCATGGTTTTACGCGCTTCTTTTGTGTTGTAATCCTCGCGGATCCTGACCGTCCCGATCGCCTCATCACGGTCCGGATTGTTTTGATTGATGGCCCGAATGTCGAAGTCGCCATCCATATCTGCCGACAGAACCGTTGCTTCACACGCATCGTCACTAACGACGAGTTTGCCGTTCCAGTTATCGTTTGTCCATTCCAGATGCGCATCCGCGGGCACGTTTTCCAGACGTACCGTGCGACGATCGTTTTTTCCCATCGCGGTGACGGGCTTCGTGAAGCGCATAGGCAAATACGGGAGAATGTTGATCGTGATGAGCGCTTCTGGAGTCTGTCCAGCCACGCCCATCATGCAAACGCTGAGCTTGTGACCATTTCCCAGTTCCCGCGCCGTGTAGGTCACGCGCGTTCCTTTCTTTTTGTCGAGCGTGCCGCCCGCCCGCGAGTCGTCCCAGTTGTAGGTTGCCTCAGCGACGGGATTCACGATGTTAAACGTGTATGTCTGACCAGGCACGAGATCGATGCGTGTACGCTCGAACTCGATCTGCAGCACGTTTTGCTTGGTCGGCGTGTTTCCTGTCACGGAGTGAATCTGATTGCAAAGCAATTTGACGAGCTCGTTGTCGTCCGTTGTCACGATCTGTTCGCTGCGCATGCCGAGCTCGCCCTCAACGGACGGAAGAACGTGCAGACGCAGATGCGTCAGGAGCGCTTCGCAAAGCGTTTCATCGTCCAGCAAATCGGAGCTGAAGCTCTTTCGATCGTTGACCGCGTATAGATTGAGACCAGGGATGTCTATCACTCCCACCACTTGTGGGTGACGCAGAACCACGTCCACCTGTCGTGCGAGTTCACGATAACGCGGATGATTGAGAAATGGCTTCACGAACTGGCTCCACGTGCACACGGGCCCCATGGCTCCCATCATGACATGGTCAATACTGCGATCGGACCGTGCCACGACGTACAGATTCCAGAAGAGATCCTTTGGAGCTGTTTGGTTGTGGAGTTCTCCCACGATGGGACTTCCCTTGATTTCCCGTGGTTTCAATGGGAACTTCTCGATGGTCCCATCGCTCTTTGTGACCGCTACCACGACTTTTGGAGCTGAGTGTGGAGAAAGCTTTTCCGCGAGACCTTCGATGAGCGTCTCGGCGGTTCGGTTGGCTTTTGCTTGTGCACTGCCGACTCGCAGATCGTACCAAGTGACGACGGTTCCGCTTCCGTTCTGGCGGATTGCGTGACCGAAGGGAAGATTCCCTCGCTGCCAGTCGAGCTTTCCCTCATGGAACCATGCTTTGTACATGGTTGTGCGATCGAGTGTGATCACGAATGGATCACTATCTGCGGTTTTGGTGATCGCACGACATTCGAGCGCATGATGGATGAACCCTAGTCGGCCCGTTCCGTTGCGACCTTTCTTGGTTTCGTCTCCGCGCGCACGAGAGTCGCACAGACCGCGGTAGGACTCTCGTCCCGCCTCGTCCATGCCTTGACCGTTGTCGATGAAGTCCACACAGGGAATTCCTTCAGAAGTTGTGTAGAACCTAATCGTGATTTGATCCGTTCCCCAGTCGAACCCGTTTTCGACGAGCTGGACGACGGCGTCCAAGAAGTTGCGAAATCCGTCCGTCAACTTATCCAAGACGGACGGGTCGATGTTCGGTCGTTTCATGATTGCCATGACTATTCTTCTCCTTTCGTTCGTACGGTTACTTTTGAGATGAGCTCCGCTCCTTGGCGCATCCCGTCAATCATTTCCCATGCTGCGTCTGAATGCAGTAAATGTCGCAATCCCTCCGTGGCAATAAGAAATTCATAGAATCGCTGACCAAGCAGTGGTCTCACCTCACTTCGAATGTAGGCCGGATCCAGCTCGCAGAGCATGACCACAAGGGCACGCGTCCCATCAATCGCTTTTCCTGCGAATTGGAGTTGATCCTGCGTTAAACGGAGATTTGGCCGAGGCGTAAACGCCGATCGGCTCAAGCAATGAGTGATACCGTCGATGGTTTTTCCGATTTGCTCTTGGTGGCTGAGCGCAGGAACCTCAGTTGTTGACTCTGCCGCTTCCACGCCAAGCTGACGTAATTTCGAAACAGCGATTTCCAGAATGTCTGCCAGTACATCATGTGCTGTCATCTTCGCTGATTGAGCAGTGATTTGCACAGCAGTTGCAACAGGTGTCGGCTCGATCGGTTTGGCTTCCGTGCGTGCAGGTGTTTTTTCAGTCAAAGTCGACACTGATTCCACAGGAGGCTCAGGAAGTCTTGTTGGTTCACTCACGATTTGATCGATGAGCGGTTTGAGCGGTTGTGTCACCGCCCAGATCCCTTCATCCTCGAGTACTCTGTACTCCGCGACATTTTCGTCAAACGCATTGATCAGTGAAGGCCAAAACCGTTTGACGAGTGCACGCAACATGCGTTCGATAGAAGTTGGTGGCAATCCGTTGCTTTGTTTAGGTTGCCACTCCACGAGTGTCCTGAGTGCATGTTCTGGAATGTCGACTTCGCTTGCCGTTCGCGCATGCGTATGTTTCTTGTACGGCTCAAAAAGAAGATTGAGCGCATCCTTGAATCCGCACACTCCCGCGAACAATTCGCGAACATCACATCCAAAAATGGCACGACACATGAGGATAAAAGTCGTATCGTCGAATGACGCGTACGGGATAAATCCACGTTCAAGTGTCACGATCAGCTTCACAAGCTGATCCATGTCTGGGACACGTTTTCCGTGCGTCCATGTGTTGAGTGAACTCGGTTTGACTCCCACTTGTAGGGCGAGATGAAATGTTGTTCCGCCGTATCGCTGTTTATATTCGATCATCCGATCAATGATTTCTTTACGAGAGATGTTTTCGCTAAAGGAGAGACATCCATCGAATTCAGGATGACTGGCGATTACTCGGCGTTTTGCTTCGCACACCATCCATCCATCAATGTCGATTCCTGTCAGTTCCAGAAGCCGCTCTCGATTGCAGGAGAGTAGTCCTGCTGTGGGTTCATCTTGGAGCCAGGAAGCGAGATTTTTCCCAATACGCAGATTCGGATCGTGGAGGATATTTTCTCCCTGTTCGATTTGTAGGATCTGGTTGAGAGTCATCCATGACTGCCAGAGACTGCTCAATGTAACTGTTGGTCCCCAAACAGTGGGTGGAATCCTCCGCAATTCTCTCATGGTGTCCTCCTCTTTTCTTGTTATTTTGTAAAGGGCACTGGACAAGCACAGACTCATCCAGAAGGGGCTCAGCCTAGCAATCAAAGAGGTATTTGTCAATAATCTTGACAAAAAGTGGCATTCTGTTATCTTTGTTTTCTTCTGGTTGTACCAGAAAGGAGGTTTGTTATGCGCAGCGATGTTCTCGATGATCGCACAGTCGTTCAAGGAGCGATGAGTGCCGATACGAACGAGGTCGTCAATCTCGGTCCTAAAGAGGCTCAGGTTTACCTAGCGATCGTCGAGGAGTACGAGACCAAAGGAGGACCTCTCAGTGCTGTTCGTGCGGCGGAGATCACCACAAGGATCGCTCCGTCCGCCAATCCGTACGTGATGCTGAATGGACTGGAGACCAAAGGTGCGCTTCAGGCAAGTGAGGAAACGTCGAGAAACCGCTTGCGGATTCCGCGCACTCACGGAGTCACCATCAAGGCGGGACATTACCGTCATCGTGTGCAGATCTATCCGCGACTCGAAGTGAAGACGGATGTAGCACAGCAGACCGAAGTGGTTGAGACGGCAGAGGTGGTCAAGAAGGCGAAGCGTGATGCATGGGTCGCTCCAGAAGGAAGTGTGAGGATTGCGGAGGGAGCGTTTGTGCTTCCGTCGAATTCTCCTCCCATTGAGCTCTTTAAAACGCGCGCAAAGGTTTACGAAGGTTTGCTCGACTTGTTTCGCGGACAACATTTTGGAATGAGCCAGCCTCCCGCTATTCATTCCATCATTCAAAATGCTGGTATTAAGAATTGCTGGAATTTCGTGCTTCTTTTCGAACAGGAACTTCCGGTTCTCGTGCGTCAGGGACCGAAAAAGCATTCGTGCCTGCGGGCCATCGTCTTTCGGCCATACATAGTCAACGGTGAGCTGTGTGTGCCACATGAGTGCGAACATCATCCGGACGCGTTCAAGCCTGCTACGAAGGAAGTGCAGGAAGTCCAAGAAGAGCAGGATGAGATTCGGATTCCTTCCAGAAAAGCTCTTGAGCGCAAGGTCACTGAGTTGCGCGAAAAGCTGATGGTAAGACGCGACGAAGCGGCGCAAGCCAAACAGTCTCATCAAGCAAGTCTAGACTTGCGAAATGAACGGATCGAGACACTCAGGGAGCAGTTGAACGCCGAACAGATCGCACTCGCACAAGAGGTTAATGACGACCCGAGTGTGCCCTTCACTCGACAAGCAGATGCGCTCAGCAAGCTTCTCGATGCCAAGAAGGCACTCCTCGACAATTACGATTCTCTCATAGCAGCCCTCACAGCCGACTAACAGCCTCTCTCTCGTCGAGTATTCCTCGACGATTTTTTATTTCAAAAAAACCACCCCTTATCAGGGTGGCACGAGTGAGCTTCTACTGCGCGGAGGAGGCTTTGCGTCCAGCGTATTTTTCTGTCCAGACACGCTTCTTTCCTTGAATAAGCGCGGCAATGACAGCGGCTTCGTGGACACAGTAGGTCCGCTCACCTTTGGCGATCTGTGAGCACTGAGCACTTGGACGGAATGTGAATGAGGTTTTAAAACGCGTTCTTTCAAGCAAGTGACTGATGTCTTGAAACGCTTGTAAGAGGAGTGGCTGGAATTCGACAGAGACAAGTCCGCTTTTCAGCACACAGTCAATGAGAGTCCCACGACCATATCCCTTCACAGAATCATCGCCCAAATATTCATCGATCGCCATGATCAGCAGACGCGACACAGCCGCAATCGGCGATGGGGCGTCGGAAAACAAAGCGGATGGATTTGGATTGATCGTCAGTATGACGGCTTGTGCACGATCCGCCTGCTCAAACAGGAGTTGGATCGATGCCGGACGGTCTGCCAGTACCGGATCCAGACTCATCATTGATCGATGACGTTCAGCCTGATCCTCTCCGCCTATGAGCGTGAGACGATTGGTTGTTTCGTCGAACTGTGCAAGAACTTCCGGTGGACACGGGAGATCGAAGAGGGCTGCTCCCGACTTTGCCTTAATGACCTCTGTGCGAAGTTCGGCACATTGTTCACATAGTTTTCTGTAGTCCGTGCGCGCGTCGCGAATGCTTTCCACACCAGACTCAGCGAGCTGTTCCGCTTCGTCCAGCTTTTTTCGAAACTGACGTACGCGTTCTAGAAGCGCGCGCAGTGTGTTCAGATCTTCATCAGAAGCAACTTCCAAATCTTGAGTCACACGTGCGTACAAAATATCGATTTGCTCAGCCACGTGATCATCGAGGATTTGCTTGTACAGTTGGCTTCGCGTCGCGCGAGCGTTTTGGAATGTGTTGCGAGCGCGAACGAATTTGAGATCGGCTACACGTAAGAGACGAGGAATCGCGAGCGATCGTTCGTAGAGTGCGGAAGCGACGTTGCGCACACGTTGTGCCATTTGAGCGTCCGCACTTTGCTCTGTGTGCGTGGCTTCTTCTGCGCGAGCAGCGTCCAATTCTTTTTGAACAGCGGCCACTTGTGCATTCGCAAATCTGAGCGACTCTCTTAACTGTCTAGCATCGGCTTCGAACGTCTGTCTACGCTCTTCTGATTCGCGCAGCACCGTTGCTCTTTCCATGAGTTCGTGTTGAATCTCTTGGGTGATCAGCGAAATCTCGGCGCAGAACTCATCGTACGCATTTTCTGCGTGCGCTTTGTCTGTTGCAACTTCGTCTAGGATGATCGACAGTCGACGCAGATCAAATACACGTGTTGCCAAGCGCTCCGTAAAGACGAGCGAAGAGCTGGTCGCTTCCTGCGTTTTGACGTACTGCACAAACGAATCAATCGTCGCGATTTGCGTCCTGAACTGATCCGCGATTTTGCGAGCGTTCTCTGCATCTGTTTCTACGAGCGTGAAGAGATCGTTTGCCACACGGAGTTCACCCGCGAGCCGTTCAACCTCTTCTGTCAGCTCCAGAACGCGGAACTCCGCATCATCGAGCTTCGTCCTCAAATCATCCGTCATTACTCTCCCCCCAGAGCAAGTTCATACCAAATGGTACGAAGTGATGACTATAGGGCGATTTTTCATTTTCGTCAAGAAGGTCTATAGACAGACGATTGACATTCTGTGTTTTGGCCAGTATACTTTTGCTCTCGTTACGCGAAAAAAGCGTCGAGCAACTCGTTGGAGGAACTGTGTCTCGAGTGAGAGTAATCAAAAACATTTCGCGTCAGAAGCGGCAGCAGAACCCCATTTCCACGTTTGCCAGTGGTGCGGTGATCATTGCCGTGATCTGTCTCATCATCGTGATCGTAGGCAGATCTAAAGATCAAAAACGCGAGCAGACGCTTGTCGAATCAACTCCATCGCGTATATGGAAACTTCCACCGCCACCACGCGAGCTTGGTCCGGCGAATTTTCCAGGAACGCCGCCACTGCGCGAAGTGCTCAAAAGTCAGAAGGCAGATGCGGTCGTTGGCTACGATCCCGAATCGCTCTCCTTGAGGCTCAAGTTGCTCATCGAAAATCATCCGCTCACGATCATCAATCGCGAGCTGAGACGACGAATGGATAGTGGCGAAATCTTTCGCAACTGGGAACCTGCAAGCGGGTTGTACGCTCAATTCCAGATCGTCACTTCGGGTGATGTACGCATGCCGACGATCAGCATCAACCCACAGTGGTTGGCTGAAGTAAAAACGGCCGAGCAAGTCTACGTGGTGTATCTCGTGCTTCTGCATGAGTACGCTCACTTTGTACAATACGAACGTGGAGATGAAACGACAAAACGTTTTTTCGCCTCCCATCGTCTTACTGAATTTCAACTTCAGATCACCAAAGAACAGCTCTGTGAATTCATGTGGTCAACGGAGCTCGATGCCTACACGCAAGAATGTCGCGTCGCGAATAAATGGGGATACGATCACATGTACACGTTCTGTTTGTACGTGGATTCTCCGGCGTGGCGGCAAGCGAATTTCAAACGATTGTACAAAAGCGCGGAGCCGCAAGAAAAGCAAACGTGCGGTTCCATCTTCGCACAACAAGCCGGCCATCCCCATCCGGAACTCTTCTGAATCTTCTTGTCTCCGATCGCATAACGCGACGGAGATTTTTTTCACTTTAGAGGTCTCTCTATATTGACGTGAGTGTTTTTCACTGTTAAGCTCTCTTCTTCACTAAATAGGGAGACCTCTGAAAAAGTAGCAGATTTTCGTTTCACGGGCTGTCAGTCTCTGAAAACGTCCTAAATAAGGACGTTGAAGAGATGACTGGGTGCCTGTGAAACGAAAAGATGCGCTTTTGCAGAGGTCTCTAGGAGATATTAGTGATGAAAAGGCTAGAGCGTACGCACGATTATCCGTCGAAAAATGCGGCACGTCGTGCGTGGATGCGATTTTTACCGGAATTTTTTCCACCCGAGACGAGTGGACTGTATCTCTCGGGAACAGAGAACCTTGAGTTGGATGGGTATCTCGCTAAAGGATTGAATCCCGCGCGGCTTATCAGTCCAGAACATATTTCAAAGTTGCAGTCGTTTGTAGAGGCTGGTGCACGTGGAGTGAAGATTGTGCGCGGGCACATTCAAGACGCTGTTCGTGTTGTAGAAACTGAGCGACTTTCTCCACTCAGTTTTGTCCATTTGGATTTTGACGGAATGTACGGAACATTCATCCAGCAGATCCTTTCTGTGTTTCGTGTGTTTCCATCAGAGTCAGGTTGGCTTGCGGTGACGAGTTACAGTGCTCGCGACGAAGAGACAATGCGGCAAGGACATATCAATACGTCCAAGTTCTATTCCGGACTTCCAGATCCGACGACATTTTGGGAAGTGTACGGATCTATGCTTCGTCGACACGTGAGCCTCAAACGACTTCTTGACAGTAGGGTCGCCGATCATGCACATCTCACGCGTGAGCTCGGGTTTCTGTGGTGGATCGCCTTGATTCTCGGATTGGTCGGTCCATTGAAACACGGAGAGCGCGGGATTGATGAGAAACATCTCGCACGCATCGATGGCGTTTTGCAACGCATCACTCGCCGGGCCTTAGAGATCAGTGGAGAGGAAAAGGAACTGCGTGTGTTTCGCGAACCAGAACTTAGTTCGCTTTTACACGCGCATCAATCAGTGCTCTGGCCTGAGTCTTTCAGCCATTTGGCGTACTATACAGCCTCGCGTCAGCCGATGCGGATGTGGATGTTCAAAGTGACGGCGGTGCCACAAGGATTGCCACGGCCGACACATCAAGAAGTGCTCTCTCAAGTTTGGCGCTTGGCAAGTCGGGCCTCACTCGTCTATATTGATGAGGCCGGAGAAGAAGTGAGGATTGGGTAAGGGAGGTTTGAAATGGATACGAGCGGATTGAGGAGTATTTTGTCAGCGATTCTGGATCGCTTGAGGGATTTGGACGGAATCAAAACTCAGGTGGAGGACTTGGTTGCAGAGGCCGAAGTCTCGATTTCTCACGAAGAACCGATCGTTCAGGACGAGCCGAAACCAGTTGAAGTGACGTCTGTCACTGTGCAGTCTGTCCATACACCAGAAGAAACTCCAGATGTCCCGACTTCGTCTCTCAGAGAGGAAGCTGCTGGACACAACATCTCATCTAGCCCACTGACGTGGCCACGAAGAGCGAGAAAAACCTCAGAAACATTGGTCACTCAAAGGGAATACGACATTGACGAAACAGATCGTTTGATTGCGAGACTCGTGATCGAATCCGGTTCTTGGAACTCGGATAAACAAACGATCGCACAAGTCCGTCGACTCACAACTCAGCAGGTCTCCGGACTCAAAGCGGTTTATGTGAGAACTCTCAAGCCGAAAAGCTGAACTTCACGGAGGAACGTGCACCCAAATGTTGGGTGTTTTTTAACTAAAAACATGCGTCGAGCGCATGTTTTTGAAGAGATTTTTTAGACAATCAACGCTGCAATCAAAAGCGCGACGATATTCATAATTTTAATCATGGGATTGATCGCTGGGCCGGCCGTATCTTTGTATGGATCTCCAACCATATCTCCTGTCACAGCCGCTTTGTGCGTCTCTGAACCTTTTCCACCATAGTTTCCGGCTTCAATGTATTTTTTTGCGTTGTCCCAAGCGCCGCCACCTGTTGTCATGGAAATAGCGACAAACAGTCCGGTAATAATAGAGCCGATAAGAAGTCCGCCCAACGCTTCGGCTCCGAGGATAAATCCAACGACAATAGGAGCAAAAACGGCGAGAAGCGATGGCGCAATCATTTTTCTCAACGCGGATTTTGTAACGATATCAACAGCTTTGCCGTATTCCGGTTTTCCTGTTCCTTGCATGATGCCTGGAATTTCACGAAATTGTCGTCGTACTTCTTCCACAACAGCTCCTGCCGCTTTTCCAACGGCCTCCATTGCCATTGCGCCAAATAGATAGGTGACAAGTCCTCCTAAGAAAAGACCAGCAATCACATTTGGATCTACAAGATCAAACACACCAGAACCTCCTTCCACCTTAACCGAGTGAACATAGTCTCCGAACAATACAAGTGTGGCAAGACCCGCAGAGCCAATCGCGTACGCTTTTGTCACCGCTTTAGTCGTGTTGCCAACTGCATCGAGCGGATCAGTGACATCACGCACTTCTTTTGGAAGCTCTGCCATTTCCGCAATGCCCCCCGCGTTATCTGTGATCGGTCCAAAGGCATCAATCGTCACAATAATTCCCGTGAGCGAAAGCATGGCCATGGCCGCAATAGCGATACCGAACAAGCCGGAAAGCGCATAAGAAGCCAAAATGCCAATCACAATCGCGAGCACAGGAAGCGCAGTTGATTTCATGGATAGCGCAAGACCAGCGATGACATTTGTTCCATGACCAGATTGAGATGCGGCGGCAAGATTTTTTACTGGCTTATATCGCGTATCTGTATAGTATTCGGTAATCAGGATCATGAATGCGGTCACGATAAGGCCAACAATCGCACACCAATAGACATTCATTGGATTGATGCCCGGAAGTCCTGCAAGCAGTTGTGTGGTGACGGGATAAAATCCAATCGCAGCCAAAATTCCCGCAACCGTGAGACCTTTATACAAAGCCTTCATGATTTTTTTGTCGGCACCGATTTTAATAAAGGACAGTCCGGCAATTGATGCAACAATCGCGACTGCACCCAACGCAAGCGGATACAAGATAACCGTTTCATTTCCGGGGAACATGAGTGATCCTAAGAGAATGGTGGCCACACAGGTGACGGCGTATGTTTCAAATAAATCTGCGGCCATTCCTGCGCAGTCCCCAACCGTATCGCCAACAAGGTCAGCAATCACAGCTGGATTTCGAGGATCATCCTCTGGAATTCCTGCTTCCGTTTTTCCGACAAGATCAGCACCCACATCCGCGGCTTTTGTAAAAATTCCACCACCCAAACGCGCGAACACACTAATCAGAGATCCACCGAATCCAAGACCAACAAGAGCACTGACGTTGTGTGTGAGTGCGTAAAATCCAGCGACGCCAATGAGTGCAAGTCCGACGACAAATAGTCCAGTCACGGCTCCTCCTCGTACAGCCATATCCATTGCTGGACCGAGACCCTTTTTCGCCGCTTCCGTTGTTCGGACATTTGCTCGAACAGAAACGGACATCCCAATATATCCCGTAAGTCCGGAGAGCACAGCTCCTACAAGAAATCCAAGTGCGAGAATCCAATTCAGCGTGAAACCAAGGATAAGAAAAATAATAGCACCAATCGCCGCTACCACTTTATATTGGCGAGCCATGTAGGCATTTGCACCTTCTTGAATCGCAAGAGCAATACCTTTCATTTTACCTTCACCAGCCGGCCGTTTTAAAATCCATTGAATAAGGACTCCGCCATAAATGAGAGCAAGTAAACCGGCTGCGATTGCGTAAGCAATAATGGACATAGATTTAAGTAGCGAGGGGTTAGTAGCAAGTAGCAAGGGGAACAAGAATCCCAAGCTACCTATTAAGACGATGCTATACTAAAGAAAATACCCACGACTGTCAACGAATTACATGTCAAAAATCCCCACTTTTTTTCACGAACGTCAGCTTTTTGCGCAGGGTTATCGCGTCATTGTTGGTGTTGATGAAGTTGGGTGCGGTGCGCTTGCCGGGCCGGTTTTAGCTGGAGCCGTTGTTCTCCCTTTTGATTCAAGACTTGGAGCCATTCGTGATAGCAAAATGCTCAGCGCACAGCAACGTGAGAAATTATCCGAACAAATAGTAACATGTGCATCCTTTTGGGCGATTGGATCTGCAAGCGTGGAAGAAATAACACAATTGAATGTTCGACAAGCGTCGTTATTAGCGATGCGGCGCGCAGTGGAACAGATAAGCAATGCGGATTTTGTGCTCGTTGACGCATGGAAAATTCCAGGTGTTGATCTTCCACAACGAAATATCATACGAGGTGACGTTCAAATCAAATCCATCGCCGCCGCTTCGATCATCGCCAAAGTGACACGCGATCGTTTGATGAGAATTTACGCAGAGCAATTTCCGCAGTATGGTTTCAACGTTCACAAAGGATACGCAACCGAACGACATCGCACAGCCATTAATCAACACGGCCCCTGCCCTATTCATCGCATAGGATACAAATTGTTTCAGTAAAAGGGGTCAGACCCGGACAACGGACTTTTCTTTACCGATGTACAGAAAAAACAAAGAGTTCGTCCATAGCGCGTGTGAGAGCTACATAAAATAAGTCACGCTTTATACGTCCAAGCTCTTCTGTTAATGCTGGATTTGTGGATTTGGCAAAAAACATTTCCGTATGTCCAACTAAGATAACTGTTTCAAATTCCACACCTTGAGATTCGTGCATGGTGAGAATATGAACGTTGGATTGTTGAGCGAATGCTTTACGATAGGGATCAAGATAAGACGAGGATGTACTGAGTATTCCGATTTGAATATTCAAGGCACATTGTTTTACAACGGTTTGTACAAACAGCAGTTCTTGTTCAAGATTTTCAAAAGTTTTCTCTACAACAGTTTTCCCCTCGCGTAATCCTTCCGGAATCGAGACAGTAAATCCTTGATTTTGAATGAATTGTAAAATTTGTTGTGTACTGCGATAGACTTTATCGAGTTCGACTTTGCGATCCGTTGAAATATTTTCCCCCGCCGATGACCAGTCACGCAGTGTTCCCAGGAGTACTTGTTGACCAAGGTCTCCAACATAGAGCATTCCTTGTGTATCCGGCGACGCGCATGAGCGCAACAACGTAAGTTGTTCAGGAAGATAATTTTGAGCCTCATCTACAACAATTAAATTGTACTGAACAGGCACTTTTTTTGTTTTTCGCTGAATTTCAAAATTTTTTTTTGCAGAAAAGTATTCTTTTTCTTGCAGAAGCGGTCCTTCTTGTAGCCTTGCATGCAACAAAATAGAGAGATCAAAACGGTCTAGCTGACGAAGATCTTTTTGTGCGCGGAATATCTGTGTATCTTCTTTGGAAAATGTTTCAGCGTAGATATCTTCTAACAAGACAAATGGTTTTTTATGACTTGAGTAAACTGTTTGTTGTTTCATCGCGATTAGTTTGTCGTGTTCGTATAGATCAATCGTCTCATCAATGCCGTTTGGGCGTCGGATAAACGTAACGTTTTGGAGATCAAGTATGTCCATCGCCCACGCGTCAAACGTCGTGACATGAACGTTATGAATCCCAAGGTCTGGAAGAAGTTGTGAAAAATAGGCACGCGTTCCCTCATCCTGCACAAAGACGATGACATTTTGCGCAGAAAAGCGCTCGGCTGTTTCCGGAGATTGTAAAAGATAGGCAAGGCGATGAAATGCGAGCGTGGTTTTTCCAGAACCAGCGGGACCGGAAATCAAAAAAGGCCCGTCACTTGGCGCACGAATCACATCATCCTGAGCTCGTTCCATGCGTTCCACAATTTCTGGAAGAATGAAGCCAACTTTTCGATTCGACAGTTTTTCTTGATAAACAAGTGTACGGCCAGCTGTTTTGTCTTCACTGGTCAGAAAGACAATTTTTCCGCCCACAATCATGAATTGATCTTTTCGCGTGACTTCCCCACACCACTCCCCTTTTTTAGGAGTCGAGTAGGACGCAGGACCAATGTTGGCAAATCTCAGTCGCGCCACAGGCGTCGTCCATGAATACACAGACCGATCGATCAAAGAAAATTTTGAAACGAAGAGAGTTTGTTTTCCGTCGTCTCCTCGAACGTCACAACGAAAAAAATAAGGACTTGGAAAAAGATGATGAAGTTGATCCTGTCTATCTGAAAAATGCTCCAGCAGTTTAGCTCTGACAACCGGATCATCTGTTCCATGACCTGCGCGAAAGTTTTTAAGCGTCTGCACAACATTCGCAAGTTCCGCTGTAATCGAATATTGGATTTCCCCGACGTGAGATTGTGCTTCATGCAGAATCACTTTTTTTTTCAGTATCTGTTTTCATAAGAAGCCAATTTTATCATAGCTTTGGGGGTCAGGCCCGGACAACGGACTTTTCTGCGCACTTTTTAGTCCACATGGTATTTTTCTCGAGCGATTTTTCCAACTGTTGAAGCGTCTAATTGAATCAGCGAAGCTATGTGTGAGAGAGGATATCCACATCGTTTATGTGCAAAAACAATCGCCGCATTGCGCTCTTGTTTATTTTTCACATCGTAAAATACATCGGTAAGCATAGGTCGCCCGATCATTCTTTCAGAACGTGGAATGTCTTTTTGGTTTTCCGCATCATCTATTTTTTTCAGTACATCATGAGTGAACCACGGCCCTCCAAAGACAGATCCATTTCTTTTTTGTGGATGAAACGTGTTTTGTTTCATCCCATCCTGGACAAATTGTTTGTACGCCGTGACGGCGATTTGTGTTTGTCGCGAAAACAAACTTAATATCCAATGACTTTGCATCCACGGAGGGGATGTATGAGGATTTGCGGTCACCCGATAGCTACTCCATTTCCATTCGTCAGGTTTTGTGACAAGTTTTGCCCGCACGGGGTTAAGGACAATATAACGTGCCGACTCGAGTAAGTACTCATCTTTATCGACAAGAGATGCATAAAAACGACTTTGGAATAAGTGTCCCACGCGATCGTGAATTTTGTTGAAAAGCTGGGCATAGTATCCATTGAGATCATGCATCGCACGGGAAATATTTCCATCCGGTGTTTCGAGGAGAAGATGAAAATGATTGTCCATAAGGCAATAGGCGTAGCACCGTAAATGATGTGTGTCTATCATTTGGGCCAAAATAGTGAGAAATAGTAGACGATCAAAATCATCCAGAAAAATATTTCGTCGTTCGTTTCCTCTGACAGTGATGTGATAGAGAGCGTCTGGGTACTGAATGCGTAATGGTCTTGCCATATTTTGATTTGATTAGTTTTTAAATAGGTTGTTTTTATAAAGTCCGTTGTCCGGGTCTGACCCCAATGTATGTTTGTAACCGTTTGACAAAAGCCCTGAATTTTTGTAGTCTTCTTGTCGTATTAGCCTCTCTCTCAAACAATTTATTGTCCGATTTTTGCTCCGATTGTTACGCGGACTCATGTTGATAAAGCGCTCGAGTGGACCTGTCTTCAGGCTTGTGGCAAAGCCTGTTTATGTCACCGCGCTTTTTTTTATTCGTGTGATCGGGATCCCAGCTTATCGCGGAACGTTTTTTTTGCGCCGTTTGTTTAGTCGAATTGTGCATCCAACCAAACATCGTTTGTTGCGCGTGATAACGAATCGTTACACCGTGCATGTCATGATGGTCGTTCTTATTGTAGGTGTGGTGTTTGTGAATTTTCGCACGAGCGATGTGCGAGCGGAAACATTTGGACAAAGAAGCATTTTATATGCTCTCGTTGCCGTTGATGATTCCCAGACGCTTGAAGTGGTGAATGCGGGTGACCGTGTCGCTCAGTCGGGGATCGCCACTTCCTATCTTCCTGATACGGGTCTTGATGCCCGTGCGCATATTGATTTGAATTATCGCGAGGAAGCTTATGTGACACCATTAACCGGTGAAACAGTATCTGCTCCAGAAGTGTCAAAGCGTGATAAAGTGGAGATGTATGTGGTGCAAGAGGGAGATACTCTTGGACAAATCGCTCAGAGATTTGGACTCAATTTGAGTACGGTTCTTTGGTCAAACGATCTCACATTTCGCAGTACGATTCGTCCGGGAAACAGTTTGAAGATTCTTCCTGCTGACGGAGTGCTGTATACCGTGAAAAAGGGCGATACACTTTCCAGTATTTCTAAACGATATGGAGTGGAAACCGACAAAATTCAGGGTGAGAATGGACTTCCTCAGTCTGAAAAACTTGCTATCGGCGACGAGATTCTTCTGACAGATGCCGAGCCGATTGTCGCACCAATCGTAAAACGAGCGCCGAGCGTAGCGAAATTATTCTCACCTCCCTCAAAGTCAAAAAAGACAGAGGAAACAGAGGGAACGTGGGTCTGGCCAACGGATTGGCATGTCATTACTCAGTATTACGGTTGGCGTCATACGGGAATTGATATAGATGGAGATTTTACAACGTACAGTTATGCGGCTCGTGAAGGGGTCGTGATTTATAGCGGTTGGCGTGGAGGATATGGAGTGACTGTTGAAATTGATCATGGAGATGGATATGTCACGCGCTATGGTCATCACTCAGAAAATTATGTGAAAGTTGGAGACGTCGTGACAGCGGGACAAATTCTCGCACGCACAGGAACGACCGGACGTTCAACCGGAACACATCTCCATTTTGAGGTGATTAAAAATAAAAAGTTTCAAAATCCATTCGATTATATTCGGTAATGTTTTATGAATTCCTGCACGAATTGTCAAAAAGAAGTTGAGGAGTGGAATCAGAAGTGCGGTTCTTGCGGATTTCATCTTGTACTTGAACCGGATGAATTGCTTCGTGCGCGCTACCTGCGAGGACCTTCTTTGGGAGCTTTGTTTTTTACCCAAGGATGGACGCTTGGAGCGCGGCTCTATGTGTGGTTTTTGTTTTCGTTTGTGCCTATCGTCGGCATTGTTGTTTTATTTATATGCCTCATTTTTGGACGACGTTGGTCGTGGAAGAGCGGAGGTTGGTCGAATTGGCAGGAATTCCAAAAACGCATGCGTCTACTGGATCTCATTGGTGTGATCTGGATGGCAATCCTGATCGGCGTGTATTTTTGGATGCGATCTCTTGAGTAGTGGCACGATTATCTACACGAAACATCAGTGCTTCCGCGATATGTTCTTCTTCAACATCAGAAGCGTTTGAGAAATCCGCGATCGTTCTCGCGGATTTTTGTAAACGAAAATAGCCACGTGTACTGAGCATGCCTTCAGAAAACGCGTGATCCAGAAGATCACGTGCTTCTTTTGTCAGACGAATATGTTTTTTGAGAAGTGCCGCGGACATTTCCTGATTCAAAAAGATGCCCGTTTCCTTAAAGCGTTCCGTTTGCATCTGTCGTGCATTTACGACTCGTTTTCGTACATGCGCAGATGTTTCAATAAGTGTCTCTTGCGATAAATCTTTCATTTGAATATTTGGAACTTCAATCACAAGATCAAGACGATCAAATAAGGGTCCAGATAGTCTTTTTTGATACAGATCAATTTTTCCCTGTGAGCATACGCAAGCACGTTTTGGATCGTTTAGATAGCCACAAGGACAAGGATTTCGAGTGGCAATCAGTTGAAATTGTGAGGGAAAGCGGATTGTGCCCGCACTACGCGCGATCGTGACACAGCCATCTTCAAGAGGTTGTCGTAAATGTTCTAAAACGCGTGGCGCAAATTCTGGAAGTTCATCCAGAAACAAGACTCCTCTATGAGCCAGACTGATTTCCCCCGGTGTTGGAATACTGCCACCTCCAATAAGTGAAGCGCCAGAACAGGAATGATGAGGACTGCGAAATGGACGTTCAAACATGATGGTTGTTTGGTGGATATTGAGTCCACACACCGATCGAATGTTTGCTACTTCGATCGCTTCTTCATGTGTGAGTGCGGGAAGAATGGATGACAGCGCGCGGGCGAGCATCGTTTTACCTGTACCTGGAGGCCCTTGTAAAAGAACGTGATGTCCTCCCGCGGCGGCAATTTCAAGACCACGTTTAGCAAAGGCTTGACCATGAATTTGCGAGAAACAAATTTGTTCCGATTGTGTCGGAAGTTGTGATGATGGAAATTCTGGTGAAAGTGGATTTTCGCCACGAAGATGATCGATGAGTTCTCGCAACGTGCTTACGGCGTAAACAGTCAGTCCGTCTACAATCATCGCTTCCGCCGCATTTTCTTTTGGAACAATGAGCACAAATCCATCCTGTTGTTTGGTCATCAATGCCGTGGGAAGAATTCCACGAACTGAGCGCACATCGCCTTCCAAACCCAATTCTCCAAGAATAACAGTATGCGCAAGCAATGTCGCGTCAAAAATACCTGTCTGAGCAATCAATGAAATCGCAATAGGTAAATCATAAAGAGCCCCTTGTTTTCGTAGGTGCGCAGGGGCGAGATTCACCGTAACTCTCCCTCTTGGAAACGCCAGCCCGCTATTTTTTATCGCCGCACGAATACGTTCACGTGATTCACGGACAGAAGCATCAGGCAATCCGACAATCGTAAATTGGGGTATCCCAGCGGAAACATCTGTTTCTACGGAAACAGCGATCGCACAAATACCATAAATGGCAGAAGAATGAATGGAAAACATAAAATCTCCCACAGATAAATGGGAGATTTTAGAGCAACTCTCTATTCAGAATATCAGATTTTATTGCTTTGTCAAATGAGAGTCCTGGGTAAAGGATCGTTTTCGTTTTGTCGTAGATAAAAGCAGAGTGAGAACTCCTAAAATAATAATAAGGTCTGAGAAATTGATCGCAGAGCGACCAAAAAAAAACATGTAGTCTACAGTGAAACCGTACACAACACGATCAAACAGATTGCCGAGCGCTCCGACGATGATCATGAGACTTGCAAAGGCGGTGTATGGAAGTTTTTGCCAATTTTTATAGGCAATGCGTAAAAGAAAAAAACCAATAAAAAGGCTAAATAAGATCACAAACTCCATCCGAAATGGGATATCAAAAGCAAGTCCGAAGTTTCGATGAATCGCAAATTCTAAAAAGCCCGGATTTGTAAGCGTTGATTCATCCGGAAGCTGTAAAATAGCTTGCGCCTTTATCCATTCATCCAAAAGCACCGTTATCAATACGGGTAAAAGAAGAAGGTAAATTTTTGAAAACTCAGTCTTCACACTTCTTGCGTCAGTGTTTTTTTACACTGGATACAGGAGGTTGATGTTGGGCGCGCTTCAAGACGACGTTCATCTATAAGTTGCTCACAATACTTACAGATTCCATAGACTCCCTTTTCCACAAGCGCAAGTGCGGACTCAACATCGCGCAAACCTCTTTCGAGTTCTTCCTCTAATGAAAGATTATCAGAATATGTCGCGACTTCTGAAGCATTTTCATCTTCTTTATCGCCAATTTCTTGAAAATCGGTTGCAAATTCCGCTTCGTTTGTTTTTTGATTGCGATGAGTGAATTTCGAAAGCTCAAGCTCCAAGCGCTCTTTTTCATCAACCAATCTCTGTTTCATCTTATCCAAAAATTCTTTGCGCATAGTGTAGGTATAAATTTTAGTGAAGTGACCTCACTAAAAATGGTGAGATTTCGTTGAACGGGTCACGTTGTTCGCGACCGACGTGACGGGGCCTGTGTCAGGCCTAAAGGCCAGATCCACCGGAGGTGGAAAACGAAAGATCGCCGTTTTTTGTGAGGTCACTCTAGCAGTTTTCCCTAAAAAAAAGAAGAGGGCAGAGGGCCCGTTACGCGATGTAATGTTAGGCCATGCCCAGTGAAGAATGAAAGCTGGCCGTGAGGCGTCGGGTTGTGTGGTCCACAACGTGTGAACTCCAGAACTCGACGCCCTCTGACACAAAACAGTCATTCTTAAAGAAGATTGTCCACACGCCCTCTCTACCATCCAATGGTTTTGCCCACGATAAGCCCCGAAGGGTTTATATAAATGCGAGCGAACCTAGATAGTTTTGTTTTGTTTTTGTTTTGATCGGCCCGAAAGCCGAAGAGATATCAGAACAGTAGAGCGGCGAGACGTTTTCCGAAAAAGTGCAGACAGGCGTGGGGTGCCTGTGTACGAATGTACACATTCGGAAAACCTCCCAAGAGTGTGTATAAAGAACGAATTCCGGCTAAGCCGGACATGCAACCAATTAAAGTCGCATTCACATAGTACCAAAAAAAAGCTCAACAGTCAATCAATCTTTTTTAACTCATTTTAGAAGAAATTTGAAGGATTGAATCAAGTTGTTGTTCAAGAGAACCATTCTTACTAAAAAGTTATCCACAGAAATGAAGTGTTATGCATAAGTTATCCACAGTTATGAAAATTATCATTCATAACAAGCCAAAATAGAGAGATTACCTAAACTCTCGAAGATCGAGAGATATTTAAATGAGGAGGACAAGGAAAACAACACATTGGATTGATAAGCATTTGAGAGATGGTTTGTTTGCATCAAATCACTCGTGTTAATCAGTCCGATATTTGTCTGGCATTTTTGGGCTACCGTTGTCTTAGCGTCAACATCTAACCAAAATCGAAGCAATTCCTCACTATTTGTCAGAATAAATTCCCCATCTCTACTCATAAGGAAAGTGTGTGTTCCACTACTAGCACGTAAAAAAACTCGTCCACCTATCGTGATTTCTTCAACAGAGATGACCGATGGATCTGTAATTATTTCTGAAGTTATTGATTGATCAGCCAATCGCTTTTTTTCAATTGTCGGGTTTTTAAGCGCAAGATTTGTTTGTAAAAAGCGCAGACGATCAAGAGAAGGAGTTTGATCTTCAGAAAATAGGAGAAAGGACGGATTGTTCTTCCCTGTTTGAATCAAAACACCATTTTTTGAAAGAATGGAGGTAAAAAGTTCTTGAATGGGCTCCCCAATGAGTGGATCGAGAATGCTTGAAAATGCGTCTGTGTGGATAAATGTATTTGATAACACTGGTGTCGACAAAATAAATGCTGTGTCTTCCGGAATATGACTTGGATCAAATCCGACGTTTGGCGAGATTTTACTTGCAAGTGGAAAATATATTCCATTCTCACTTGTGATAATTTCCACCGTTTTCGCTTGTTGCGCGGAATAATAGAGACCTAGCTTTTTGTGAAAAATGGGAAAAAGCTTTTTTTTCGTTGATTTCGGTCTCAGACCACTCACAGGTTGGAGTTTTTCAGAAAGCAGAAAAACCGTTGGGGTGATTTCCTGACGAACGATATGTTGGCTGTCCAACAGTTCTTGCGGAAATTGATGAGCAGTTGAGTTAATAGCGATTGAACGAGTGCCATCGTCATGAAAAAACCAGCCAATTTCTCCGTTTGTGAATGGGGCAATATCTTCAATAGTGAGTCCGCGATTAGAAATAAGTGGTGTATTCTTGAGTATTTTTTGTAGAATAAAACCCGTTTTTCTGTTTAAGAGAAGTTGAACAGCCGTATGAGTCCCCTCAGGTGCCGCGGCAAAAACAGTATTACGTGTCAACCATAAGTTTGTACCAACAACGATGAATAGACTGATTCCTAAAACACTAAACCCTAAAAGCCAAACAACCCACCGAGGTCGGCGAGTTGTTTTGTGATGTCGAGTCAGTGGAATATGTAGATAAGCCATGTCTAAGGTCTCTGCGGAGGTCGGCTAAATGGTTTTCGTGCCGCAAACGGTCGTCTGGCACCACCACTACGATCACTTGGACTGCTTGGTCGGTCTGATTGCGGTGGTTTTTCCGGATACACGTTTCCCGGTGCATCCTTCATCGACAGACTAATTCGGCCCTCGGGGGTCAGTTCCATCACTTTGACCATCACCATGTCTCCTAGCTTTACAATATCACCTACATTTTCCACACGCCACGGGGCCATCATACTTACATGAACCATTCCGTCTTTTTTTGGAAGAAATTCAACAATCGCACCGAAATCCATCACACGTGTCACTTTTCCTTTGAAAATTTCCCCAACTTTTGCCTCGCGAGTAAGACTTTCGATTGTCTTTAGAGCTTGTTGGGCTCCTTCCGCATTTGTAGATGTAATCATAACAAGTCCATCATCTTCAATATCAATCGCCTGCACGCCTGTGGTCGCAATGATCTCATTGATGGTTTTTCCTCCGGGTCCAATAACGTTTCCGATCAGTTCCGGATTGATGCGAAGTGTGATAATGCGAGGTGCATACGGAGAAAGGTCAGTGCGTGGTTCAGCAATCACATCGGTCATGACCTTGAGAATTTCCATGCGAGCGTCACGAGCTTGTGTGAGTGTTTGCTCGATCATTTTACGTGAAAGGCCATCTGTTTTTGTGTCCATCTGGATGGCCGTGATTCCCTGCTTGGAGCCGGCGATTTTGAAATCCATTCCGCCTTTACCATCTTCCAAATCCTGTAAGTCTGTGATGACCTTCCAATCACCTTTATCATTTGTGGCAAGTCCCATCGCGATTCCTGCCACTGCGGCCTTGATCGGCACACCGGCATCCATAAGCGCGAGTGTAGAGCCACACGTTGATCCCATGGAACTCGATCCGTTTGAACCAAATACCTCTGAAACAGCGCGAATCGTGTAGGGAAAAGTTTCTTTATCCGGCATCATGGGAACGAGCGCTTTTTCCGCAAGTCCACCATGACCAATATCACGACGAGATGGTCCGCGCATCGGTTTTACTTCACCAACAGAGAACGGAGGAAAATTATAATGATGGAAATAACGTTTTGTTCCAACAAGTTCCATTCCGTCGAGCGTCTGCTCATCTCCGGGAGCGCCAAGCGTGACAACTGTGAGAACCTGCGTTTCTCCACGCATAAAATGTCCGCTTCCATGCACACGTGGCAAAACAGCCACTTCACTTAAAAGCGATCGAATTTCCGTCATTCCACGACCATCTACGCGCTTTTGTTCTTCTAAAATCATGCGCGAAACTTCACTTTCCAAAATTTCCATGACGAGATCTGTTCCAAAGTGAATGTGTTCTGGAATAACAGCTTTTTCGAGTAAAAAAGCTTTTGTCCGTTCCTTGAGAATACGCTTTTGATTATTTCGATCAGATTTACTCGCTTGTGGAGTTCCAAAAAATAACTCTTTGACCTGTGAAACAATGTAAGGACGCGCGATGGTCTCTACCTTGAGAGCCTCAGGCGATTTTTCGGCGAGAATTTCAACCTTCTTCTTTCCAACAGATTTGCGAACGTCTTCAATCAATTTAATAGGACAATCAAGTTCTTTTTGACCAAACCAAAAGGCTTCAAGAACCTCTGACTCCGGAGCTTCATTTGCACCGGCCTCCACCATAATGATCTTCTCGGTTGTTCCGGCAATTGCGAGATCGAGAATGGATTTATTGCGAATTTCGTAGGTTGGATTGAGCAACCATTTTCCTTCATACTGACCAATGCGCGTGCATCCAATCGGACCATTCCATGGGATTTCGCTGATGTGAAGAGCGCAACTTGCTCCAATAAGTCCCAAAACGTCCGGATCATTTTCCCCATCAAAGGAAAGAACGGAGATGACGACCTGAATGTCGTTTCGCAAACGATCATCAAAAAGCGGACGAATCGCACGGTCAATAAAACGAGCGTTTAAGACAGCCTCATCTGTTGGACGACCTTCTTTTTTGATAAAACGACTGCCTTTTATGCGTCCGGCCGCGTAAAGTTTTTCCTCAAATTCAACCATGAGTGGAAAATATCCCATGTTGTCGCGCACTTCTTGGCTCATGGTTGCGGTTGCGAGAATGATCGTATCTCCATAGCGAACGGTACAAGCACCCCCAGCTTGAGCGGCATATTTCCCAACTTCGATCGTAAGTGTTTTTCCTCCCCACATTGCTTCAAATTTTTTTTGTTCCGGCATATTCAATATTTACTTAAAATTCTAATCTGCGTGTCCGTGACTCCTCCTGATCCTGCTGTTTTGGATCAAGATTCATAAAATAACAGGAATCTTTTTCTGTATTGTCCTCTGTTTCCTCCTGACCTGCCTCTGACTTCCCCTCTCCCGCTTCTTCCTTTTTTCCAACGGGGCCAATTAAATAACGACGTTTTGTTGCGGAAAGATCGGTGTAATGATCAACAAAGTTGAGGAGAGTTGAGGATGTTGTTTCACCAAACGCCATGACTTCCGCAATGCGTCCACGACTCTGCACATGCTCAATAAGTGGCAGAAAATCTCCGTCACCAGAGACAATGACCACCACATCAAGAATATCTAGCATTTGCACCGCATCGATCGCAAGGCCAACATCCCAATCGGCTTTTTTGTGGCCTGAGGCGTATTCAACCAAATCTTTTTCTCTTGTTTCGATCCCCGCCTTTTGAAGAGCCTCGAAGAACGGCTGTTCGTCGGCCCCTTTTGTACGTACCACGTATGCCTGAGCGCGAATGAGTTTTCTGCCGGCAACCGCATCTTCGACAATATTTTTAAAGTTCACCTTGCGTTGAAAAAGGTAACGAGCCGTGTAGTACATGTTTTGCGTGTCGATAAAAACGCCGACGCGCTGGTCTGGATGTTTGATCATAGAGAAAATAGAAGTAAGTAGTAAGAAGTAAGAAGCAAGTAAAAACAGAGCTACTTGCCATAAAAATTCAAGACCCCCGGTGAGAGCCGGGGGCAAAAATTACTTCAAATCAAGCTCTTTTTTGATTTTTAAAAATGCTTTCTCGTCTTCGCGTTCAAGGTATTTAAGGAGGCGTCTGCGTTCGTTGACTTTTTTGATGAGTCCACGTCTGGAGGAAAAATCCTTCTTATGACCACGCATGTGCTTGGTCAACTCATCGATTTCTGAGGTCAAAATAGCGATTTGGACCTGAGGAGAACCGGTATCAGAATCATGTGTTCGAAATTTCTCAATAATCTTCTGCTTCTTTTTCACATTGAGCATAGGGTAACTCGCGTGTCTAACGTACAACTGAGTGCAGGGGCTCATTCCTGGACCAAGTCATCGTCATGATTTATGTCAGCATCCTAGGCAAAAGTGCCTATTCTGTCAAACAGCTCTATCTTTGATATACTATTTCTTACTATGTCTCACTCCATTTCCTCCCATCGTCACAGTTTTGCTCATTTAGGTGCCATGCCTACTCTTGCGTGTAATCGGATTCTTGGATTTGTTGGATCAAGTATGGTTGGGATTTTTTTGCCGATTTTTTTATACGAATTTTTTGGATTTTCCCTCACAGCCGTCTTGTTGTGGTTTGCGATTGATTTTGCGATCAAGATTCCCTTTTTTCAACCAGCTGCAAAACTCTTTTCTCGCATCGGTCTTAGCAAAGCCATGATGATTGGAACAATTGGCATGATGATATTTTACGGCACATTTTATTTGATTGACAAAGGGAGTTCCTTCAATCCTTTTGTTCTCATGGCAATCGGGATGTTCGGCATTTCGCTTAACTTCACGCTTTACTGGTCGCCGTTTCATATTGATGTGGCAAAGTTTGCAGATTCCAAACACCGCGGAACTCAACTCGGATTCTATTATGGACTTCAGCAACTTCTGTCTGTTGTAACTCCCCTCTTAGCCGCGTTTCTCATCGCTCGCATCGGCTATCAATCGAACTTTTTTATTGGTTTTGTCTTGTCGATTGCATCTTTGATCCCACTCTTTTTTCTTCCAACCAATAAAGTCACCTACGAATTTGGCTATCTAGAAACGTTTCGTAAACTTTTTTCAAAAAAATTTCGAGCGATGTCACTTTCCATGATGTCACTTGGCGGTGAAAGTATCGTCGGGGCTGTTGTGTGGCCTATTTTTTTATTTTCCATTTTTCACGGGAACTATTTACAAGTTGGAGCCATTACGGCCGTTATCATCACCATTTCACTTATCCTCGAGATCGTTATTGGCAAGCTAACAGATCGCATTTCTGCAAAATCGATTTTAAAATGGGGATCCTGGGTTTATGCGTTTGGATGGGTTTTTAAAGGTTTTGTGAGTACACTTTCAGGCGTATTTGCCGCCTCTACATTTCACAGTTTCGGTTCAATTGTCATGCATACACCACTAGACACTCTTTCCTACCAACTAGCCGCCGATTCCGGACATTACATTGATGAATATACGGTGCTCAGAGAAATGGCTCTCGGAATCGGACGCGTCATGATTCTCCTACTTCTTATTCCACTCACCGTATACGTTTCAATTTCAGCTGCGTTTTTTCTTACAGCCATTGTTTCGCTGGGAGTGAATGTTCTCGTGAAGTACCAAACTCAAAGCGAGTAACAAAAAACGGATTAAAATTTTAAATCCGTTTTTGTTCAGTGTGACTTACGAACCAAGAAGTTGATCAATTGCTTGTGCCACAGAGGCGTAAGGGAGTGCTCCTTGAATTGGAATCGCTTTTCCGTCTTTGCCAACAATGAATGATCCCGGTGTTCCTGTCACGCCAGCGGCTCCGCCGGCCGCGGCTTGAGACTGGATTTTATCGTTGTATTTTTGGGTTTTGTAGCAGTCTTCCCACTTTGAAACATTGAGACCAAATTCTCCTGCGAGTTGTCTATAATAAGCATCACCAAGTTTGTCTTGATTGGCAAAGAATTTATCTGCAAATTCCCAGAATTTTCCTTGCTCTGACGCACATTCCGCGGCGTTTGCGGCTGGAAGGGCGTTGGGATGAAAGGAAAGTGGAAAATGACGATACACCCAGCGGATTTTTCCTTCGTAATTTTTCATGACCTCCTGCAAAGTTGGGTGAAAAGTACCACAGTACGGACATTCAAAATCAGAATATTCAACAAGCGTAATTTCCGCATTTTCCGGTCCAAGCTTATGGTCATCGTCTGAAACCGCCGGCACAGATGTTGCTTGTGCTGTTGGTGTTCCGGAGTCGTTTGTGTTCACGACAATATCTTTTCCTCCCCCAAGCGCAAAACCATCCGCGTTACATTTTCCGCTGAGCAAACAACCGCCAAGCAGAATAAAACCAAGCGTTCCAAGTGTTAGGATCGCCGTTGCAAATCCTAGCCAGAATGTGGATTTTGAAGGAAGAGCATCAAATAATGAGTTTAACTTCGTCGCGGTCGTGTTTTGTGCCGTGACAAGAGAAGGTTCTCTTGGATTCAATTGATCCATAGTATTCAAAAATATTGATTAAGTTGATCGCTAGTTTAACACACCACTTCCTGTCGTCAAAATGCTATAATCACCTCATGAAAACTCTCAATCGTTACATCACGGATTTTTTAGAATATCTTGAAGTTGAACGCGGGCGTTCTGTACGCACAATTCGCAATTATGATTTTTATTTGCGAAGGTTTGCCAAGTGGGCGCACGATCCAAGCCCAAAAGAAATCACGCGCGAAATGATCCATAAATATCGGCTGTGGCTTAATCGTTTGCAAGAAGGCCGAAAAGAAGAAACGCTTAACAAAAATACGCAAAATTATCATTTGATTGCGCTACGTTCATTTTTAAAATATCTCATCAAACACGATATCGTGACACTTCCCGCTGATCAGATTGAACTGGCTAAGACCTCACAACGTACCGTCGAGTTTTTGGAAACTCACGAACTGGAACGGCTGTTATCAATCCCTTCCAAGCGTGGTCAAACGCTTGTCGCGTGGCGGGATCAAGCAATTTTGGAACTTTTATTTTCAACAGGACTTCGTGTGAGCGAGCTTTCAGGACTCAAAATAGAACAGATCAATTTAAAACGCGACGAATTTACCGTTCGTGGAAAAGGAGATAAACCGCGTATCGTGTTTATTTCACCATCAGCAAAAAAAGCACTCGGTATTTATCTAGGGAAACGTCGTGACCCATCTCCTTATCTTTTTATCTCTCACGATCGCGCTAAAGCCGGTCGTGGAAGTCAGGGATCTCTCACAGCTCGCTCCATTGAACGGATCGTGGAAGGGTATGCAAAAGCGGCCGGAATCACAAAAAAAATTACTCCACATACACTCCGTCATACATTTGCCACCGATTTGCTCCTGTCAGGCGCGGATATCCGCTCTGTCCAATCGATGCTCGGTCATGAGTCCATCACAACGACTCAGGTTTATACACACATCACGAATAACCAGATGAAAGACGTGCATAAAAAGTTTCATGGAAAAAGTGTAGAGAAAACAAAATAAACGTTTTGAGACGTTTATTTTGTGGTGCCCTCGGAGGGAATCGAACCCCCATCAAGACCTTAGAAGAGTCCTGCTTTGTCCGTTAAGCTACAAGGGCTTACAAACTGAACGTTGAGTCTACTCAAATTTTATCATAAGATCAAGGCTATATGAACAAACGCGTTTTTCTGGTGCATGGATGGGGTGGAACTCCTGAGTCAAACTGGCTTCCTTGGTTGAGGGGTCAACTAAAACAAAAGGGATTTGAAGTTCATGTGCCTCAACTGCCAAATACAGAAGTGCCACGTATTGATTCCTGGGTTAAAACGTTGGCAGATAGTGTTGGACAGGCAGATGGGCAGACGTATTTTATCGGACATTCAATGGGATGCCAGACGATTGTGCGGTATTTGGAAACGTTGCCAGATGAGATTCAAGTTGGCGGAGCCGTTTTTGTGGCCGGATTTTTGAAACGTCTGACCAATTGTGACAATGATCCCGGTGAAAAAGAAACGGCGGATCACTGGATGTGCTCACCGATCGATCTTTTAAAAATAGCAACGCATCTTCCAAAAAGCGTTGCGCTTTTTTCCGACAATGATTCGTTTGTTCCACTCGATAACCAAGAGGAGTATCGAGACGTTCTTCGTTCAAAAATTGTTTTAGAGCATGCGCAGGGACATTTGGACGGAAAGGAAGAAGGCGGCATTATCAAACTTCCACTTGTTCTATCGGAATTTTTACAATTGAGTGAGGAATTATGAATGAAAACGAACAGAAAATAATTGCGTCTGTTGTGCATGAAGTGAAGGAGAAGTTGAAAGATCAGGAATCAGGACACGATTGGTTTCATGTCTTGCGTGTGTGGAATAACGCAAGGTTGATGGCAAAGGGCGAGGAAGTTGATTTGTTTGTGGTCGAACTTGCTGCGATACTTCACGACATTGCCGATTGGAAATTTTATGATGGCGATGAATCCGTCGGACCAAAAGCAGCGCGATTGATAATGGAGAGTCATCATGTTGATTCATCTGTGATTGAACATGTGTGTGAAGTGATCGCAACGATGAGCTACAAAGGAGCGGGAGTGCCAACATCCATGAGAACAAAAGAAGGCGAAGTAGTACAAGACGCAGATCGTCTCGATGCGCTCGGCGCGATTGGAATTGCTCGGGCCTTTTCGTACGGCGGACACAAGAATAGAGTCATGTATGATCCCGCTCATCTGCCAGTTTTGCATCAAGATAAATATGCGTACATTTCGAACAAAGGATCAACCATTAATCATTTCTACGAAAAATTACTTTTGCTCAAAGATCGAATGAACACACAAACAGGCAAACAGGTGGCAGAAGAACGGCATCTGTTTATGCAAAAATATCTCGAACAGTTTTATCAAGAATGGAACGGAACTCAATGAAATAAAAAAACTCTCGGACAAACTGAGAGTTTTTTTATGGGGCGGCTAACGGGAATTGAACCCGTACTAGAGGTACCACAAACCCCTGTGATAACCATTTCACCATAGCCGCCATGGTTGAAAGAATAAAGGATTTTTTACGAGAGATCAAGATCAGACGCTTATTTTAGCTAATCTTAGAATACTTGACACATTTTTTACACTCAGGCATACTTCGCCGAGTTCGCTCATGAAAGTGAGTGGCGTTACCCGCTTGGCATAGGGTTGGGCGGGTAAAACATGAGGAAAAGGAAAGAAAGACAGATGAAGAACAACTTGTTCGCCGGCCAGGCCGGCATCAGTACGAAGACCATCGAGATCGATGGCAAGAACGTGGTTCTCGTGAGCGCCATGGGGCCCCAAAAGATGATCGCGGCCACGATCAAGGCGGCCCTCCGTGAGGGCACGCTCGATCCGGCCAACATCTTCGCCGCCGGCATCAGCCGCAACGGCATGCAGCTCCACGTCGCGATCGCGTACGTGAACGGCGACGCCATCGGCGACACGCCGGTGACGTTGTCGAAGAAGCAGGCCTCGAGCCTGCTCCTGGCCGACTACGACTACTTCTCCTTCATCTCGACGATGCAGGACGGGGTCAACGTCGCGGGCCTCGACGAGCACTTCGTGCCGAACGACAACAACGGCAAGGCGTTCGGCAACTTCGCGAGCGCGGTGCTCGACGGGGACGGCGAGAAGATCCGCGGGTCCGCGGCCAAGTCGCGCACGCTCCTGCTGCTCGGTCGCACGGGCAAGCGCACGCTCGTCGTGTGTCGCTACGGCATCAACGGTCCGCTGACCAAGCTCACGACTCCCGTGGACGGTGGCGTCCAGGAGTTCAACATCGTCGGCGGTCACACGGTGAACGCGGCGCTCGTGGGCGGCGATCGCATCTTCGCGACGAACGTCACGGAGATCGTGCGTTCCTTCGAGAAGGACGGCATCGTCCCCATGTGGCACCAGCAGCAGCTGCCCGTCGGCTACACGATCGAGGGCATCAGCCTGCCGATCGACGAGTCGCAGACGGTCATCGTGACCGCGAGCAAGGAGGGCGTGCGCAAGCTCATCCCGGCCGCGGTGCGCTGGGACAAGACGGAGGGCGGCTACGCGAACTTCCGCTTCCAGCTCCACGAGAAGGACGCGATCGAGACGATCGAGCTCGGCGGTTGGACCCCGGCGCCGATGCGCATCAGCGCGCAGACGGACATCGTCGTCGGTCGCGACAACAACGGCGGCGAGAACCTGCTCGGCGTGCGCACGGTCGATGGCTACGCCCCCGGCAAGGAGCGCTTCAAGCGCCTGGTGACGGACGCCGCCTCGGGCGTCTACGCCGCCGCGGCCTAGCCGCAACAACTCGAGGCTTCGGCCTCTCTCCGCGTTTCGAAACTCCGAAACGCGGATTTTTTTATTCTCACCGCTGGGTTCAATACCCCGCCGCTTTGCGGCGTCAGAGGAGTTGGACGACGAGCGGAGGAATCTCACGTTCACGAGATCTCTCCGCTACGGCCTATCCAATAGGCCTTCGGTCGAGATGACAGACGATGTGTCGATACCCCGTCCGCTTTGCGGCGGGGTAGTTCATTGAAAAACCCCTCAGCACGAGGGGCAGACATTACCAACGCCCGGTGTTGGTAATGGAAGTCATAGCCAACCGACGACGATCAGCACGGCAAGCACAGTCAGATGGCAGACTTGATCCTGCCAGATGTTCATGAGCTTGAGACGTGCAGAGCAAGTGTCGATCACGATGTGGGTTCCCAAGATGACAGGAACCGAGAGAACATGAGGCTCGTAGGACGTGAGTCCGCCAAGCAGTGAGACGATGACCGCAAACGGTGCGGTGTAGGTCAAGCAGTGGTAGAGCAAAACTTCGAAGCTTTTCCCTTTCTCCATCGCCATCCAAGCGCTTTGAAAAGCGAAGTCGCCGAGAAAATGCAAACCTGCATAAAGAACAACGATCTCATACAGCGACATGACGAACCTCCGTAAGTTTTTTCTCCCATACTCAACATAGCAACTTTTAAAAAGAGACCAAGAAGACTTGTCCAATTTTTCGACAACGCTTTCTCTTTCGAGAAAACCGCTGTACTGTCAACGTATATGTATATGCATTATTCTTCTGATCTCATCAAAGGACTTAGTGCTTTTGGTCTTGACGAAAAAGACGTCAGAGTCTATTTGGCAGGTCTCGAGCTTGGTCAAGCTTCTGTGTTGGAACTTTCAAAAAGAACAGAGCTTCCTCGCACGACACTTTATCCCATTTTAGAACGTCTCACGCGACAAGGGATTTTTCGTGTAGGCATGGAGAAAAAAACGACACTCTATTTTGCAGAAACTCCCTCTGTACTCGAACAATTGTTTGAGGAGCGAGAAAGCAAATTTTTAAAAGTTCTGCCAATGTTAGAACTCATGAAAGCAACCGCAGATGACAGTCCCGGAGTCACAATTTATGAAGGAACGGATGGATTTAAACGATTGTGGAAACAATTGCTTCGGTCTGGGGTGAAAGAATATCGTCTCATCACAACAGGCGTTGGTTTGCTTGAATATGTGAAAGAGCCATATATCATCAAGCGAGTAATCGCGGAACGATTAGAACGAGGAATAAAAAGCAAACAACTCATTCCCATGAGTAAAGATGCAAAGAAGATTGTGGAAAAAGATGTGGAGGAATTACGCGAGTCTCGATTTTTACCAGAAGGCGTTACGCTTCCCGCGACGGTGATTGTATTTGGTGAAAGTGTCGCGTTTATTACCACGCGAAAAGAAAACACCATGATCCTCCTTGCTTCCGGAGACGTCGCAAAAACGTATGAAACGTTATTTAACTTGATTTGGGACAAAGCGCAGACACCATGTTAAACTGCCTGCACATGGAGAAATCAAAACAAACTTTTCTGATCCTTGACGGCAATGCGCTTCTTCATCGCTCGTGGCATGCGATTCCCCCGCTTACTACCAAGGAGGGATTGGTGGTGAATGCGGTGTATGGATTTGCGATGGTCGTGGAAAAAATGCGCGAGAGATTCAAGCCGGATTTCATGGCGGTTGCTTGGGATCTTCCGGGAAAAACATTTCGTCATGAAAAGTTTGCGGCGTATAAAGCCACGCGTGTCAAAAAAGAACAGGAGCTGTACGATCAAATTCCGCTGATTCAAAACATGTTGTCAGCATTTTCTGTGCCTTCGATTTCTGCAAAAGGATTTGAGGCAGATGATGTGATTGGAACGCTTTCAAAAATGGCCTGTGAAAAAGGATATCACTCATTGATTGTCACAGGAGATTTGGACGCGCTTCAACTCGTTGATGAACAGACAGATGTTCTCTTTTTTCAAAAAGGCATTTCTGAAACAAAGACTTACGATGTTGCGGCAGTCAAAGAACGATACGGACTTACTCCACATCAACTGATTGATTATAAAGCGCTTCGTGGAGATCCATCGGATAATCTTCCGGGACTTGCGGGCATTGGAGAAAAGACAGCCACAACGATCATGCAATCCTATGGATCATTGGCGGGGATTTTTTCTGCGCTCAAAAAAGGTGAGATTGAGTCAAAGATAGCAAAAAAATTAGAGGGAAAAGAACAGATGGCAATGGATTCAAGAGAACTTGTGGAGATTGTGCGTGATGTGAAATTGACGTTTGAAGTGGAAGACGCAAAAGTAAAAGAACCCGATTGGGAGTTAGTGCTCGAACACTATCGCAGATTTGAGTTTAAGACGCTGATGAGAAAACACGAAGGAACGCAGGAGAAAGTAAGAATACAACAAGTGAAAAGACAGGGGACTATTTTTGTGGTGCGAGAAATTGAGGAGTTGAAGAATAAATTAAGATTATTAGGCGCATCGGAAACGATTGCTCTTTTGGTCGCTGAGCAACAGGCGGATTTATTTGGAGCGACGATGGCGGCGCTTGCGGTGACGGACGGAAAAACAACCGTTGTGATTCCAAATCCAGCAGAAAAGCATCTTGTGGAGATCGCGAAAATTTTAAAAGAAGCAAAACAACTCATCACCCACGACCTCAAAAAATTATTACACCAACTGAATGAGAAGATTCTTCGCTTCGCTCAGAATGACGGAAAATATTTCGACACCATGATCGCTTCGTATTTACTTCATTCCGGTTCGCGAACGTACGATCTTGCAACTGTTTTGATGGTGGATTTGGCAGAAAAGTTGGGCGATCTTCCAATGACATTTATAGGACAAAAGGATTACGAGAATTTCGGTCACGCTGTTTCATTTTTGCCAAGACTTGCGGGAAGTTTGCAAACAAAATTAAAGGAGACAAACATTCAATCGCTGTTTAAGGAAATAGAAATGCCGCTCATTCCTGTTTTGTATGAGATGGAAAAAAGAGGGATTGCGCTTGATGCGGATACGCTTCGTTTTTTTTCAAAACAATTATTGACGCGGATCGAATCACTCGAAATACACATTCATAAAATTGCGGGAGCAGATGTAAATGTAAGTTCGCCTATTCAACTCGCAGAAGTATTGTTTGAAACATTACAATTACCAACAAAGGGCATTAAAAAAACAAAAACGGGGTATTCAACAGCCGCTTCTGAACTGGAAAAACTTTGGGAGGCTCACGAAATTATTCCACTTATCTCTGAACATCGTGAGCTTGCAAAACTGCAATCAACATACGTGGAAGCATTACCAAAACTCGTTGATAAAAACAGACGTATTCACACAACATACAATCAAACGATTGCGGCAACTGGACGATTGTCCTCTATTGAACCAAACCTGCAAAATATTCCGATCAAAACGGAATTAGGCCGCGAGATTCGTAAGGCATTCGTTGCGCCACGTGGAAAAGTGCTTTTGGCCGCGGATTATTCACAAATTGAGTTACGTCTCGCTGCGGTGATTGCCAAGGATCAACCATTTATACAAGCATTTCGTGAGGGAGCGGATATTCACACTCGCACAGCGGCTGAGGTGTTTGAGGTTGAAGAATCTCAAGTCACCAAAGAGCAACGTCGTGCGGCCAAAGCGATCAATTTCGGCATTTTGTTTGGGATGGGACCACACGCGCTTTCGCGTTCCACAGATTTGTCTTTTGCCGATGCCAAAGCATTCATTGATCGCTATCTTCATATCCATCATGCCATTCAAGTGTATTTGGATGAAACGAAGGCAAAAGCGCACAAAGATGGATATGTAGAAACATTGTTTGGCCGACGACGCTATCTCCCAGAAATTCATTCAGGAGTGCAAATGCTTGTCGCGCAAGCAGAGCGGATGGCGATTAATATGCCGATTCAAGGCACAGAGGCCGATATCATGAAAAAAGCCATGTTAGCTGTTGATGGATGGCTCAAGCAAAGTCAGCTTCCCGCAAACATGTTGCTTCAAGTGCATGATGAATTAGTGTTTGAAGTGGAAAAAGATGCGGTTGAGTTGGTCGCAAATGGCGTCAAAGAAATGATGGAAGGTGTCGCTGTATACGAAGTACCACTTGTTGTTGATGTCGAGGTAGGTGAAAATTGGGGAGAGATGAAAGCTCTGTGATAGGATGCGTATTATGTTGATTTTGATTTACGGGGATGACACGTATCGTGTGAAAGAAAAAGTAAGCCAAATGAAATCTGCGTTTACACTGAAGTTTGATCCCGCAGGATACAATACAGCTTCGTTTCCGCTCGACGATTCGACGAAGCTCAATCCAGCAGATATTTTACAATCGGTCTGTTCGTATCCATTTTTGGGAAAAAAACGCATGGTGATTGTTCGTGATTTAATCAGCGAAACGAAAAAAGCGGATCAAGACGTTTGGCTCACAGGATTTGGACGCATGCCGGACACGACGATTACTGTCTTATCTGAAACAGAATCAGCAAAAGCGATTGAGAAAAAGTCGTTGTTTCTAGAATTGTCGAAGTTAAGCGATGTCCACAAATATCCATTTTCGCTTCTAGAAGGCACGGCGTTATTAAGGTGGGTATCCGATCGTGTGCGTGAATCGGGAGGAGCTATTGAACGAGACGCGCTCAAGCTGTTGATAGAACGAGTTGGATCGGATTTGTGGCAGATGAGTCACGAAATTGAAAAGTTGATTGGATTGGCTTCTGGAGGCGAGATAAAACGAGCAATGGTTGAGACATTGGTTCAAGCTTCGTTTGAGGGACAAATTTTTTCGCTTATGGATGCGATTTCACACAAGCGCGTCCAGGAAGCCACAAAATTGTTAGAAAACGAACGTCTTTCCGGAGCGGACGATCATTACTTGCTCACGATGCTTGGAAGACAGGTGAGGATTTTACTGAGTGCTCGGGCCTTATTAGACGATCGACCATCGGCAAGTCGACAAGAAATTGCTTCCGCGCTAGATGTGCATCCATTTGTGGCGCAGAAAGCGATGCAACAAGCAAAACTGTTTCCAATCGAAACACTAAAAGATGCGCACAATCAACTGTTTGAGTTCGATCACATGATTAAAACTGGGCGAATCAGCGCAACACTCGCCGTCGATCTCGTGATAGATAAACTATAGTCATCACACGATGACTATAGTAAAGGCCTCTTGAAAAAGAAAAAACTCAACGATTATCTCGTTGAGCAAGTGTCATTCCGTTGGAGTTTCCAGGGCAGGAGAAAGCGACAACTCATGAGTCGCACACAATCGTTCCGTCAATTGCGCGAAAGCCGCACGTGTCGGCTCCTCAAGGGAAACATAATGCTTTGCGCGGCGAAACAGATTCGCTTCATCTGTTGAATTTGGCAAGATACCGAGCGTGCTGTCTGTTGCATCCTTGAGAACAAGCGCAATGTTAGAAAGACGTCCAAGAAACAGCGATTGACGGATTCTTGTTTGAGGAATCGTCGTCGCGTCGATGTTTCTAAGGACTTCTCTTGCTCCACGTAACCGAACAATGTCCCGCTCGATCTGCAAATCGGTATCCAAGTTGCCAACACTGGCAATGAGAGCGGCGCAAAATTGCTCGATATATCCAGCCTCCGCCTCGATAGCGGTTTCCACACGAGCAAGAAATTTCTCCGTCTGACTGATTTCCTCCACCAGTTCTTCTGTAAGCGGATTCTGAGTGGCGTTGTACACAGCGCACCGACCCTTCGTTTTGTGAATCATTGTTGCGATGGATTTAAAATCAGCACGCGCTTTCCCAATTGGCGAGCCTTCACCCAGCGATTCCTCTTTGAATCTGTCCACATGGATGCGAACTCGTTCGAGAAGGATTTGATAGCGTCTTGATATATCAATAGACGCCTGCATTGGCCTCTTCTTGCGACTATGCCAACGACGGAGGATGCAAAATGGATCCATAAAGCGATCCACGCGCTCCCTATCTCCAATGACCATGAATGCGAAACAGATGAGACCTGAAACCAAGAACGTGATCGCTCGAGTAGCCGAACGTAAGACCTCAAATTCCAACAGAGAAGAATAAGACCAAACAGCAAATGTCAACAAAGACACCTGCATGATACCAAACGATCTCATTGGCATCGTAAGTTGCGCACCAGTGGGCCATGTTTCTTCGCTGGTTTCTGGAGAAACCTCAAATCGCTTTTCCAATTCTTCAAGAGATTTCGTGTCCATTCTTCCATCTCCTCTTGTAGGGTACAGACATTCTACAAGCCGTCAGAATAGCCTTGCGTGAGTATTATGTCAACCAAAAACAGCCGTGAGGCTGTTTTACTTTGAGAGTTCATTGAGCTTGTGAGTCATGCGAGATTTCACGCGCGCAACGGCATTTTTCTTTCCAATTTTCTTTGCGAGCGCTTTATCGAGCTTTTTACCAACAAGCCGTACAAGTTCTGTGGCTTCGGTGACCTTCTTCTCTGTCAGCGCCTTACGTAGTTTCACGCGCAACGATTTAATTTCTGCATTGATTATTTTGTTGCGTTGAGCATGTTTTTTTGATTGTCTCAGCGCTTTTTTCGCATTATCAAGATTTGGCATAGGAAGGAAAATTTATAAGGAATGGCGATAGTATAGGCGAAGCTGAGATTAAGTCAATGTTTTATTCTCGAATGGGAGGCGGGTGTTCAGGATTCATCCATTTTTGGAATGTCTATTTCAACTAAATCCAATTCCTTTCCAACCGCTCCTTGCGTAATTCGGTAAATATCCTTATCAATTTTTTTGAATTCTTGTGAAGAAGTCGTGTAGGTTCGTACAGTTGTCTCTAGCTGTTTTCCTAATTTATTATGATGTTCCTCATAAGCTTTCATATGACGCATCAGCAGTTCCGTGTGTTTTTGAATATCCTTTACAGATTCTTCAATTTGTAGAGCTTTGAGTCCAAGAATAACCGTTTGAAGATACGCAAAGAAGGATGTTGGTGAAACAATCATCACTCCTTTCTCAAACGCATATTCAATCAGATTTCTTGAGTTTACTTTGACCGCACCAACATCCGAACCAATCAAATTGTGATAAACTCCCTCTGCCGGAACAAACATGAAGGCGAAATTACTTGTTCCCTTGTCTGGCTGAATGTATTTTGATGTTTCATCAATACGGATTTTTACATCAGACTTGAATTGTTTTTCCAATTCCTCTCTGCGTACAGCGTCCGCTTCCTGTGTAATTCTGTTGTAGTTTTCTAACGAAAATTTTGCGTCAATAGGTATCAACATTTCCTTAATAAAGATAACCGCATCAGGAACGAGTTTTTGCCCCGTAAGTTCATCTGTTCCAAGCTGATATTGCATTTGATATTGCGCTGGAGCTAAAACCTGTCCCAGCAATGCCTCAAGCCAGTATTCACCAAGGATTCCCCGTTGTTTTGGATTTTTCAAAATATTCTCAAGACTTCTAAGTTGTTCAGAATATCCAAGAATTTGAGTATTTGTTGAATCCAATTTTGTAAGACGATCAGTGACATCACGTACAATAGAGGTTGTATTGTGAAAGTGCTTTTGTAAAACAGCCGAAGAATCGGACATATTTTTCACAAGCCTCTCGCTCATATTGTCGAGTTTGTCATGAACCTCACGCCTCTGTGAGTTTGTTGTGTCCTGAATTTCACGCCGAAGATCCGTGATAAGCTTTTGTAAAGTGTCGTTCGATCCGGAATCTACCGTTTGACGCGGACGTGAAGCGAGAAAAACGACAAGAAGGACCAATCCAACCACAACCAGCAGGAGAATAAGCTCGATAGACATAAGATGTTTTGACGTGAAAGTTCTTTATTCGTATTATATCAACGCATTGAATCAAGCTAATTATACCATGGTCTAAGAAGGATGCATTTTACGACACAATAAGTCTCGAAAACAATAGAGAAGGATTAATCAGAGATGCTGGAAGAAATAAGACTCGATAGCTCAATGGATAGAGCAGCAGCGTCCTAAGCTGTTGATGGAGGTTCGACTCCCCCTCGGGTCACCAGAGGTCAAATTTACTTCAACCCTGAATACAGAGTCGCTCATAAACCTAAATAGAAACCATTCATCATGCCAGATCCATATAATGCACTCAAAATTGATCTATATGACTCTTGATCAAGAAAATATTCCACAAAAGATTTCAATAATACTTCCAGAAAATCCGACACTCAAGGATTACCAGAATTATCTTGCCGCTATTGTGAAGGAGCGAGGGTTTGATCATGAAACCATCACAGAAACGTTTATGCTTTTTACGGAAGAGTGTGGCGAATTAGCAAAAGCACTCAGACAGTACGAGCAAATCAAATCCGGTGAACATAGCATAAAACACAATTTGGCTTATGAATGCGCAGATGTACTTATTTATTTGATAGAAATATGCAATCTATGCGGAGTAGATTTAGAAAAAGCATTTCTAGATAAGGAAGAAATAAATTCTAAGAGAGAATGGAAGTAGGGAAGAAACGTTTCGTTTCACGTGAAACGAAGAGAAAACACTTTTGGGCCTGTAGCTCAGTTGGTAGAGCGTCGCATTCGCATTGCGAAGGTCAGGGGTTCGACTCCCCTCAGGTCCACCAATACAAATACCCAGTTTTTGCTGGGTATTTGTATTGGTGGATAAACAAACATGCCATTGAGGCATGTTTGTTGGGGAGTCGAACGCCGGAGCCATATGCCGCCAGCAGGCGGCATGGCGAGGCGGTGCCCAGCCCGAGCCGTTGCAACGGCGAGAGGCGCGGGCGACTCCCCTCAGGTCCACCAATACAAAAACTCAGCTGATTGCTGAGTTTTTGTATACGCTGGTGTATACAAAAAGGGTAATTCACTGTTTGAACAAGATAATTATTCAAGTGTTTATTGGGTTTTATTGAGTTATTGTGGAATGCTTTTTTGCTTGTCATTTGAATTTTAAGATGTGCCATAAACCTCAGGTTTTTGCATATACTGTATACACTAGTCTATACAAATTTGCCAAAAAGTGGATAACTTTTGAAAATCACTCATTTTTTGTCTTTTCGGATCAATTTTTAACTATTTTTCTCCGCAACAGGGGAAAATCTTTGCTAAACTTAGCTCAAATATAGCTTGACTACTTTTTGTATTCATGATAGAATACTTCCGTAAAGGTGCAACTATGTCTGTCCGAAATGCTTCCTTTGCAATTGTGGGGTTTTTTGTATCCACACAGATTGCTCAGGCGGCCATGTCATCAACAAACTTCGAAATCCGGTCAGATACACTGAGTACCGGTGGTTCGGACACTTCAAGTTCAGCATCCTACATTCTTCGTGATTCCGTGTCTCAAAATTCAGGAAGTAGTGGATCGAGTACTTCCTATCAGGTCGGTGGTGGCTATCGCTCGGGAGTTTTTGATCAAATCATCTCTTTTGATCTTTTCACACAAAATTCCACCAATGAGCGAGAGATATCCGCACTAGCCAGTACAACTGTTTCAATGTCTTCCACAGTTGGTCTTTTGGTGGGCGATTATGTCGCAGTCGTTCAAAACAGAGGTGCTAGCCAGGTTGCCGCCATTGGGAAAATTCAAAGTGTCGCCGTTGGGAGCATCGTGTTGGATCGTTTGGTCGTAGGAAGCAGTACTCCGACGATCGATGGAACAAGCGACTATCTCTATCTTCTCAATGGAAGCAGTTTGAGTCCGGAAGTCATTGATAGCAGTTCTGTGGGAACAGGAATTCTCGCGTTTGAGATCACGGTAGACAACGACAGTGGGTATGTTGTCCAAATTTTGGAAGATGGCCCACTGCGTGACGGAGCAAATAGCATTGATGATGTGACAGATGGTGCTGTCACACTGGGAAGCGAAGAATATGGTGCACGGTCAAATGATTCCAGCCTCAGTGGCTCCACATTTGATACACAAGATACGGCAATTACGACAACAGCTCAGGAAATTGTCTCAAGAAGTACCTTTGCCTTCGATGATCGGTCGTTCATCACATTCAATCTTTCAGCATCAACGGCAACAACAGCCGCTACGTACAGTCACACACTCACGATCATTACTTCCGGAAATTTTTAATATGCGTTTGGCACTCTTTACATTCATTTTCCTCATCGTCATGACTCCGCATACGGCGCGAGCGCTTTCGATTACCCCATCTGTCATCGAAATCTCAGCGGCTCGTGGAACAGTCATTCAGAAAAAGGTGAGTGTGATCAATACAAAAGGGATGGAGCAGACGTATTTTGTGGGTATTTTAAAATTCAAGGCGAGCGAGGAAGGTGAAAGTCCGGTCTTTATTCCAGCCAATGAGGATCAGACGGGTCTTCCACAATGGATTCAATTGTCATTTACGGAATTTCGCTTAGCGGCGAATACAAAAGCAGATGTTCCATTTGAAATTGCCATTCCGCAAGATGTAAATTCAGGTGGATATTATGCCGCACTGACTGTTTCACAAGCTCCGGGAGATGTTGTGGCGGAAAATGGTGTGCTTATCGAAGCAAAAGTAGCCTCACTCATTTTGTTGACTGTCGAAGGTGAAACAACAGAAAAATTGGCTGTTCTTGATTTTACGTCAAAAACGGCAGAGATAAATTCCATACGTTCCAGCATCACGGATTCCTATACATTTCGTCTTCAGAATCAAGGAAATGTGCATGTGACACCGGTTGGTTTGGTGCAAGTAAAGGATGTTTTTGGACGAACAGTTGCTTCTCATGATGCAAATCCGGAAAAGGTTCGGATTCTTCCGGGATCCACACGAAGTTTTGATGTATTAACAACCAAAACGAATCGTTTTTGGCGAAATGTCAGTGAGCAAATGCGTCTTTTTGCCTTTGGCCCAATGACGGCTCAACTTTCGATTGTCTACGGATCAAGCAATACATCCATTGAGCAATCATTCAGTTATTGGTACATCCCTTGGCAATTACTGACAGTGATTGGAGGTGTACTAATCGTTCTGATCGGTATTTGGCAATTGCTTCATCGTAAAAAAACGCATTAATTGTCTGTGTGTACTACTTCCTTCGATACATCTGGAGCTTCATAATCAGTACCGCACTTCTTGCGACATTGATTTTGGTGCCTTCAGCACATGCGGCCACGGTGACGAGTGCGAATGATTATCCAACCACTCTACGAACCAGCCAAAGTGCGAATCATCAAGTGCTCTTTACAACTTCATCCGTTATTTCTGAAGGTGCAACCGCAACACTCACGTTTTCAACTTCCTTCGACACTTCCAACATTACAGAAGACGACGTGGATATTCTTGATGATGGAATCGAGCTCACAACAGCTTCTTCCTGTGCAGGGACAGAAAAGGCATCGGTGGTGATGGCTTCAGATGTCCTTACAATCACGATCTGTGCCGGTGATGGAGGAGCAATTACTGCGGGAAGTCAGGTCACAGTCGAAATCGGGACAAATGCAACAAGCTCAGGACTCGGCGCAAACAGAGTCGTAAACCCAAGTCTTGTTGGAACGTACTTTGTTTCAATCGGAGGAACGTTTGGAGATTCCGGCTCAATTGCCCTTCCGATCGGATCACAAAACGATCAGATCAGTGTTTCTGTTGCTGTCCCCGCCATCAGTAGCGGTGGAGGAGGAGTTCCACAACCGGGTGGAGGTGGAACGGGCGATGTTACAGCTCCAACGATTAGTGAAATCGTTGTTTCTTCCATCACGATCAATTCCGCGACCATCAACTGGACGACGAATGAAAGTTCGGATTCCGTTGTGGAATATGGACTCACAGAAAGTCTTGAGCTTGGGTCTGTCACGAGCTCATCCATGGTGAGTTCGCATTCGACTGCGCTTTCAGGGCTCAGTGAATGGAAAACATATTATTTTCGCGTGACATCGAAGGATGCCAGTTTGAATGTGGCAACTTCCGCAACACAGACATTTTCCACTCTCGATCAAACCGCACCAGTCATTACAGCAGTGAGTGTCGTTGACATCACTCAATCGAGTGCGCGCATCGCATGGACCACAAACGAGGTTTCAACGAGTCTTGTGGACTATGGAACAACCGAAAGTTACGGACTTTCTCGTTCAAATTCTGCATTGGTGACAGATCACAGTGTGGTTTTGAGCGCACTTTCCGCGGGGAAGCTTTATCACTTCCATGTGAGAAGTGTTGACGGATCACTCAACAGCTCTACCTCAGCGGACGGATCGTTTACGACGCTCGTGGATTTGCCACCTGCAAATGTTTCAGGATTGACCATCACAGCGAGTGATAAAACTCTCAGTCTTTCTTGGACAAATCCATCTGATAGCGATCTTTCCGGCATTCGTGTTCTGGAATGTTTCAGTGCGATTCCAACAGGACCAAACGATGTCAGCTGTGAGCAGGTTCAAAATTCTGTTGGAACATCTCTGGCTCGTATTGGACTCACAAACGGCACGACCTATTATTACGGCGTGTTTGCTTACGACACTGCAGGGCAATTCGCTTCTGGGGCGGTTGGATCAGGGATCCCAACCGACTCAGAAGAAGATTTGCCGTCAGATAAACCGAAACCAATCGAGGATCCGAAGGAGGATCCAACGGATGGAGGCGGTGACGACGACACAAAGCCAGGAACTGAACCGGAGCCAACGAGCTCTGGAACAGGACCAAGTGAAACGACAAGCAAACCAACTGCTCTGGGTGCGCAGATGGCAATGCTTGAGCGAAGTGATTTGACCATCGCGGTAGGTGATGGATCAATCATTCTTTCTCAGGATGAGAAAGGAACGGTGGATGTTCTTCCCGCCACACGCGTTCGTTTTACTGTGCCGGAGGACGAATTGTCTGATCATGTGGAAACTCTCCAAGTTTCTATTGGCTCAGATGCCTACTTGATGCGCCTTGTTGACGAACAGGGTGGAAGTGCTCTTTATTCAGCGGACGTGATGACTCCAAACACGCCGCAACTTTATGGGCTTGACGTCACTGCGACGTACACAAATGGGACCACAGAATCTGTTTCTTCCCTTCTGAACGTTATGCTTCTTGGCATAGTCTTTCAGAACATCGATGGTGAAGAAACGCCGATTGAAGGAGTAAGGGTGACTCTTTCAAGCGTGAACGACGGGAATCAGATCGTATGGGATGGGTCCCCATATGCTCAGTACAATCCCGTCACAACAGCTTCAAACGGAACGTATGGGTGGTATGTTCTCAATGGAAGCTATCAAGTGGCCGCGTCCAAGCAGGGATATGAAGCTCAGACAAGTGGAATTATTGGAGTGACAAATCAGATGGTGAATTTGAGATTGGCGATGTCAGAGCTACCTTCCGAGGTTTCACTGGCAGAACCGGTTAAGGAATTCACAGAAACAGTGAAAAGTGTTCTTCAAACTCCCGTACAGCAAACAGTCGCAGATTCACTGCAGACTGTTCGGGAAAATGTTGTCGTGCAAGGGACAGCGGACGTGCTCACACCTATTCTTGCAGTCGCCGCAGGAGTCAGTGTGCTTTCTCTTGCCTTTGTCTTCGACTTCATTCCGCTTCTTCAGTATCTTTTTACCGCGCCAATACTTTTTTTCTGGCGTCGAAAACGAAAAGGCTACGGTGTTGTTTACAACGCCATGAGTAAAACCCCTGTTGATTTGGCCATGGTTCGGCTCTTCCTTATCGAAGATGAGGCCAACCCAACAAGAGGTCGGCTTATTCAAAGCCGTGTGACAGACAGGGCCGGACGATTCTTTTTCCTGATTCAACCGGGAAAATATCGCCTTGTCGCACAAAGAGCAGGTTTTCAGTTCCCCACAGAATACCTCTCAACACAAAAGGATGATGGCACCTATTTTGATGTTTACCATGGTGAAATCATCACGGTTACAGAAAAGGATGCGGTCATTACTCCAAACATCCCACTGGATCCGGTCCAAATGGATGCAAGTCAAAAATCAGCACGCGTGGTTTGGCAAGGACGTTTGCGCGTCATACAGCAGATTGTTGCTCTGAGCGGAGTGATTCTTTCACTTATTGTACTCATCATCCGACCGAACGTGCTTGCGGTCGTGATGGTGATCGTTCAGATCGCGATTTACTGTTTTGCGCGTCGACTTGCCAAACCACGCAAACCTAAAAGTTGGGGAATTGTTTACGATAAACATACGGGACGTCCACTTTCAAATGTCATTGCCCGTATTTTTGAACCTCGTTACAACAAATTACTCGATTCACAAATAACAGATGCCAGAGGTCGTTATGCGTTCTTGCTTGGACCAAGTGAATACTTCGCTGTGTTTGAAAAAGAAGGTTATGTGTCAACACAAGTAAGGCCGATTGACTTACGTGACACAAGAACCGCTCAAGATTTTTCCGTGGATGTGCAGATGGAAGAAAAAGAGAAAGTAGCAAGTAGTAAGTAGCAAGTAGTAAGTAGCAAGGAAGAAGTAGCAGGATAGCAAAGAGGAGGATATGTTTTACAAATTCACAAAACAATGGCTTTCGACGATAACGATCATTGCGATGATCGTCATGAGCTTTGGAATTGTTGGGTCGTTTGTGCAAGCGGCAAGTGCACCGAACATTGTGACCTATCAAGGTCGTGTCCTTGATGCAAACGGTGTGCCGGTTTCAACCGCGACGGCTTCTATGAAGTTTTTCTTATACAGCTCGCTCGCGGGTGGAACGTGTGTGTGGTCAAACTCTTCATCAACGTGCCACGCCAATACTCCCGGAACAACCACGGCTCGAACTGTTACGCTTACCAATGGTCTCTTTTCCGAAAACCTCGGAGATACAGCCGCAGGAACTCCTTATGCCGCCATTGCGGATACAACCTTTGCGGACAATGCGGGCATGTACCTAGAGGTGCAAATTGCAGGAGAAACGCTTTCTCCACGCAAACAACTTGTGGCCGCGCCTTATGCACTCAATGCGGATACAATTGATGGTCTCGATTCCACACAGCTCGGGGGAATCTTTGAGTCAGGAGTAAACGGTGTATATGAAGATGATGCGGCGACGATCGTGGGTGTCGACGCAGCGTTTTCCTATGCTTCAGGAGGAGTGGGAGATTTACGTATCGCCGATCAACTGGAAGTCATGGACGATCTTTTCGTGGATAACGATTTTATCGTCGGTGCCTCAACATCTTCAACGGAAACCATAGCCAATGCAGGATTTTCACTTGGCGGAAATGATTTTTTTGCCGCGAGCGATGTAGGAATTGAGGGAAATTTGTACCTGGATGGAGCGGCTGATTTTGCGACAACATTGGCGGTTACAGGAATTTCCACGTTCACGGCAAATATAAACGCAAATGGAGGTATGGACATTGATGATGTGTTCGTCGTGGCTGATGGAGGAATCTTAACCACAACAGCAAACATCAACGCCAATGCCGGAATAGATATTGACGATGCATTTGTTGTTGCGGATGGTGGAGTGCTCACCACATCTCAAACCGCTAATTTTGATGGAGCGGTTGATTTTGATTCAACGTGGGATTTATCCGGAGGCGTTGGACAAAATGCTTCCCCACTCGTTTTTGAAGGAGGAACAGACAACGATTTTGAAACAACTTTCACATTCACAGATCCAACGCTCGACCGCACACAAACATTTCAAAACGATACGGGTATCATTCCACTTGCAACCGCCGCAAACACACTTTTTTTCACAACTTCAGCCGCTACAACCGTGACGCTTCCAACTTCAGGAACGCTTTCCACACTGGCAGGAGCAGAAAGTTTGTCGGGAAAAACACTTGTCAGTCCGACTATTACAACTTCTCCAACAGCGGCAGGCGCAACATGGGCAAATCTTGGTTCGGTGACGACCATTGATATCAATGGCGGATCCATTGATGCGACAACAATCGGTTCTGCTTCCGCTTCATCGGGAGCGTTTACCACGTTGTCCGCTTCCTCAACGCTTCTTGTGACAGGAGTTACTACTCTCAATGGTGGCATCACCGCAGATGCCGGTGTGTTTACCGTGACCGATACAACCGGTGCGATTCATACAAGTGGAGCGGCGGATGTAGATGGGACGTTCGATGTAGATGGTGCCACAACACTCGATCAAGTGACCATTGATACTGCAGATGGAGCTTTTGCGGTGAGTGGAGCGAACACATCTTCTCTTTCAACGACTTCAAATTCAGCCGGTGCGATTACATTGAATGCAAACGCAGGAACATCAGAAACAATTTTAATCCGTTCTCAACAAGGAACAGCCGCAACATCGTTGAATTTTGTTTCCACGGCAGGCGGAATCACACTGAATGCTTCCGGTGCAACAGCGATTACAAACAACGCGACGGTTGGAGGAACACTTATTGTGACAAGCACAGCGACCGTTGGCGATCTCTCCTGTACAGACTGTCTTGATTTTACCGAGCTTGTAGACGCCATGGCACTCGACGCAAATTCATCTATTACACAAGATGCCGCAGAAACGTTTACGATTTCAAATACTGGAACTGGTAACACGCTCGTGAATCTCACAAGTACTGGAGATTTTGTGGTGCAGGACGCTGGGGTTGATGCGTTTACTGTGAATGATTCAGGTAATGTAGTTCTGGCTGGAACCCTCGCTGTCACTGGCATTTCCACCTTCACTGCCAATGTCAACGCAGACGGTGGATTGGATGTTGACGATGCCTTTGTGGTCGCTAATGGCGGAGCCCTCACAACGTCACAAACAGCAAACTTCGATGGAGCAGTGGACTTCGATTCCACTGTAGATTTGTCAGGAGGAACCGTTCTTGGGGCTTCACCAATCGTGTTTGAGGGAGCGGTCACAAACGGGTTTAACACCACCTTTACTTTTACAGAACCGACACTTGCCAACACTCAAACATTTCAAAATAATTCCGGCGTTATTCCTCTGAGTACAGCGGCAAATACACTATTATTTACAACATCAGCCGCCACAACGCTGACCCTTCCAACGACAGGAACTCTTTCAACTCTTGCGGGTACGGAGAGTTTGTCCGCAAAGACACTTGTGAGTCCAACCATTACCACCTCTCCAACCGCTGTTGGCGCGACATGGGCAAATCTTGGATCTGTCACGACCATTGATATCAATGGCGGATCCATTGACGGAGCAACTATTGGATCAAGTTCCGCCAGTTCCGGTGCATTTACAACACTCACCGCATCTTCGACGCTCGGCGTGACAGGTAACACAACACTCACTGGCGACCTGGCAGTAAACGGTGACGATATCACCTCTGACGGAGTGCTTTCGATTGATGCTGCTGCCACCATTCAACTTGGTACAGACGATGATTTTCTCCCTCAACTTGGAGCAAGCGATGCAGACATTGGTGCTTCGGGAACCAGATGGGACACCGTCTTTGCAACCGCAGGGAACTTTTCAGGAACCGCAACCGTTGGTGATCTCACTTGTACCGACTGTTTGGATTTTACAGAACTCGTGGATGCGATGGCATTGGACGCGAATACTTCCATCACTCAGGATGCCGCAGAGACATTCACTATTTCTAACACAGGAACTGGTAACACGCTTGTGAATCTCACAAGCACGGGAGATTTTGTGGTGCAGGATGCGGGTGTTTCATTTTTTACTCTCAACGATAATCAAACGATTGATTATGTAAATACAGCGACTTCAACAGATGCCTTTGAAATATTCTCAGATACAACAACTGCAAATATCCTTGATATCAACGCAAACTCATTAACCACAGGGACTGGACTTACCGTGAGTTCAAGTTCCGGTAATCTCACATCAGGTGATTTAGGGCTATTCGACTTAGCTTCATCTTACATAACATCCCAGACACTTTCTGGAAATATGTTGGATTTATCTCGTACCCCTGGCGTGAATGATTTCGATGCTGGTGTCGCCGTAACTCTCTCTGTGACGGGTCCAGCCTTACGTATTTACGATGGTTGTTCACCAGGCGGAAATGATATTTGTACAAGCTCTGCGAATGTTGTGAGTATTACGCAAAGCTACGCGTCCGCAACAGGAAATGTGTTCGCGCTTTCCAATGCAGGTTCAGGTTCAGGAATCACATTTTCTGGAGCATCAACGGGAATTGGTCTTGATGCCTCCGTGGCTGCTCTGACAACTGCCGTCAGTGTAGGCGCCAATGACATTCTTGGAACAACAGGAACGATCACGTTTACGGATTTTACTGTGGGAAGTGACGGACAAATCTCCTCGCTGCCAGACGGAAACGTGGTTGGACTCACAATCAACTCAGCAGCAACCTCGGCAAACATGATTGATCTGATTTCACTCAATACATCCGGTATGATTGTTGATTTGGCATATGGCGCCTCCACAACACTGTCAGCCGCCGTCACTGGAATAAATGTAGACCTTGATACAAACGTGACAGACGCGACAACGGCCATTGCTCATCGTGGGATGAGTATTGATACTTCAGATGCGAATTGGACTGGAAACACAGGTGCCACTCCAATCATTCGAACGGGGCTTTCCATAGACGGCGATTCACTTACACTTGCCGATACCGTTGATAGTAATGCCACGGTGTATTGGGCCGGTGCAAGTGTGACGAATCCTAATGTCACGCTCACTGCTGGTTCTGACTTGGTTTCATATGGATATCTTTCTCAAAATGGAACCATTACAACAGACGGCGATCAAATCGGCTTTGGCATTCTCCCAACGGGAGTGGGTGCCGGAACATTGGACGGTATAAATCTCGGTTTTCTTATAGGGGGCGCTGGGACAGAACGTGCCATTCACATCGAAGGTGGGTGGGATATTGATATTAACGCCACAACCTCTTTGGCTATAGGTGTTGATGGAACCAATGAAGTCATTTTGAACACCACATCACTTTCTCCAAACGCAAACGATGGGAGTGCACTTGGAACAACCGCACTTGGTTGGGGGGATTTACACTTGGCGACTGGTGGAGTCATTAATTGGGCAAACAGCGAAGTGACGCTTACAGAAAGTGACGCAAATACATTGACTCTTGCCGGAGGGAATTTCGCAATTGGCACAAACTCACTTACCGGTGGAGAAGCGGCGATTGATTTTACGGATTTTGATGTCAGTACCGATGGAGCTGTGGCTCTGTCGCCAGACAGTAGTGGCGACGTACTTTCGATTGCAAATTCTGCACAAACTTCCACGGGAAATTTGATTGCTCTTAGTGGAACTCGCGATGCCAATGCCGGCATAGATATCACCATGACGCTCGGTAACGATGGGGATACAGATACACTTAACGGAATTAACATCGCGCTTTCAACAGCCGCAACTGGTGACGCGGATACGCTTGTTGGAATGAGTGTTGGCAGTATTATTACCGACGGGACTGTTCTTGAATACGCGCTGAGAATTGGAACTGGTTGGGACATGGACATCAACGCGATTACTTCCTTAGATCTTGGTATCAGTGGCGCAAACGAAGCTATTCTCACAGCAACAGCTTTTTCTCCTGCTATTAATGACGAAAATGCACTCGGAACCTCTTCGCTTATGTGGGGCGATCTTTTTCTTGCCTCAGGTTCTGTCATTAATTTGAATGCGGGTGATGTAACTCTGACACATGGTTCAGATTTACTGACAATGGCCGGAGGTTCATTTGCCCTTAGTCCCATTGCTGGTGGTGCTGGAAATACTGCTGAACAGCGATATCTTGAGCTTGCCGCAAACGGATCGAATTATGTGGGACTCAAAGCCGCGGACTCTATCGCATCAAATGTCACTTGGACACTTCCTAGTGCTGATGGAACGTCCGGTCAAACCCTTTCAACAAATGGAACAGGAACTCTTTCTTGGGCGACGACCAGTCTTACGGACATTACACTGACAGACAATACGACAAATGCATTTCGCTTGCGTGAATCCACAAACGATTACATCAATGTCAACAGCACAAATTCAAGCGAAGCGCTTTCGCTCTGGCATACGACCGCTGGAACAGCCGCGAACATTGTGATCAATACAGGTTCCACTGCCGGTCAAGCGGCAGGGCTTCTGAGTCCATCTGTTGCAGCCGAATCGAGCTCGATTAGCAGTACGACCACATCCGTTGATACAACAGGAACGATAGGTTTGTATACGTCTATTGTCCTTGGGACAGATGGATTTCCTGTTGTGAGTTATTACGATTCAACTGGCGGCGATTTAGAAATAGTCAAATGTGGAAACGCTGCTTGTTCGTCTGGAAATACTTCCACGACCCTAGACTCTTCCGGTACGGTTGGTTTGTACACGTCCATCATGCTTGGCACGAATGGTTTTCCAGTCATCAGTTACTATGATCAAACGAATGGAAATCTAAAAATGATTGCGTGTGGAAACGCCGCTTGTTCATCAGGCAACACCACAACTACTGTTAATTCAACAGGAGATGTTGGATTATTTACCTCCATCGCGCTTAGTGCAGATGGTTTTCCGGTCATCAGTTATTTTGATGATTCTGTTGGAGTGGGAGATTTGATTGTCGTCAAATGTGGTGATGCAACCTGTTCTTCTGGAAACACAACAACAACAGTAAATTCAACAAATGATATAGGCAGGGATAACTCAATCGTCATCGGTACGGATAATTTTCCTGTTATCAGTTATCGTGATGCGACAGCCGGTAATCTTGTTTTTACAAAATGTGGTAATGCGGCTTGTTCGGCTTCAAACACAACGACAACTATTGATTCAGTAGGAACGGTAGGTTCTGATACCTCAGTGGTCATTGGGACGGATGGCTTGGCTGTCATCAGCTATTACGATGAAACCAACGGTGATCTCAAGGTCATCAAGTGTGGTAATTCAACCTGTGCTTCTGGAAACACAACCACAACTGTTGATTCAACAGGTGACGTTGGGCAGGATACTTCCATCACACTTGCCACAGACAATCTTCCTGTCATCAGTTATTTTGATGTAACTAATGCTGATCTTAAGGTGGCAAAATGTGGAAACGCGGCTTGTTCGTCTGGGACCACGCTCACGACTGCCGCATCATCGGGGACCTCTGGTCAATATACGTCAATCACCCTTGGGGCCGATAATTTTCCTGTGATCAGTCATCATATCGCAGGCGCTTCACTGGATTTACAAGTCACAAGATGTGTGGACAGTACCTGTGCAAATGCATCGGGTGCAGGTTACAACGGATACGGAGTAGATATTGGTTCTGCAACGAGATTTTTTCGAAAAGGCTACTTTGCAAACCTCTACGCAAAATCTTCAACCGTGGCCGCATTTGACCTTGCGGAAGAGTACCCAACAAAAGATCACACTCTTGTCGCGGGAGAGGTCGTTGCATTGGATATTGAAAATCCGGTGTTTGTGAAACGCGCAACAGGAAAGACGAACGAACGTACGATTGGTGTTGTTTCAACAGAGCCTGGTTTATTGCTCGGTGGAGACTCAACCTTTGGCCAATCTATGGCGTTTATGAGTGAGCGTCGTATGCCGATTGCTCTTGCTGGACGTGTTCCCGTAAAGGTAGTTTCAGAAAATGGAGCCATCGCTATTGGAGATTCGCTCACTGCCGCTTCGATACCGGGAACTGCACGAAAGGCATCAGCAAGTGAACGCACAATCGGTGTCGCGCTTGAATCATGGAACGGAACTGGAATCGGAAATATTCTTGTCATGGTTCAAACACCAGCTTCGGAAAAAATTTCGAATAATTTGAGTGAATTAACCGTGCCACAAACCTCTATTCTTTTGGACTCGCCGTCGGTGGTCGTAGGAGACCTACTTGTTTCTGGTACAGATGGGGTTCAGATCTCGTCACGCAACTATCAAAGTGCGCTGTTTGGAATCGCTGGAAGTTCAGGACAAGCTGATTCTCAGAGTCCATTAACGGTGATTTTGTCAGGACAAGTTTTGGTAAACGTAACAAATCAAAATGGAGATATTCATATAGGTGATTCTCTTGCCGCTTCTTCTGTACCAGGACACGTCATGAAAGCTACCGAAGTGGGACAGGTGATCGGAACAGCTCTTGCTGATTTTAGCGATACAACCGGTCAAGTTATGGTTCAGGTGCAGAATAGTTGGTATATGGGAGACATTATCGGCAGTGATGGAATCTCAACACTGATGACTGATAAAGTGGTGATGGCTCCACTCCAAAAAGCCACTGTCGAACAACCAACCGCACAATCATACGGTCTTGCGTTTCGCGGTTCTGCGTGGAACGGCTCCGAGGCTGTTGCGGTTGAGATGATGATGCAAAATGTCGTCACAACCGCGACGGATTACCGTCTTTCGATTCGCAATACAAGCGATGCAGAAGTTGCTTATATCACCGATAAAGGCACGATGCAGATTACAGGAGACTTGATGTTAGGAGGAAATTTGTATCCAACAGATCGTGGCACTCCACAAACAAGCAAATATATTTATTATGATGGTTCAGAAGGTGTTGGCGGAGATTTTATGCGCACCAACGCAAAAGGTTGGTCAACCGGCTCGTATGACTTTGCGGAAATGTTTCCTTCAACGGAGATTCTTGAATCAGGGGATGTCGTTGCATTTGCTGGGGAAGGAGCATCCGTTAAACGTGCCTCGACATCCGATTCATTAAACAGTGCGATCGTTGGAATTGTTTCCACACGTCCGGGATTTCTTGCCGGAGAAAACACAAAAGACGCATATCCAATTGCCCTTTCAGGTCGTGTTCCAACACATGTGAACACGCAAGGTGGTGAAATTAAGGTTGGAGATCCACTCACCATTTCTTCTACTCCGGGATTTGCCATGAAAGCCACAAAACCAGGAATGGTTGTTGGCTATGCTCTTGAACCACTTACAGAAGAAACAGGGTCCATCATCGCGTATGTAAATGCAGGATATTGGGCTGGACAACAAACGTCTTCTACACCGGGAGCTAATAATATCGCTTCTGGATTTGGTGTGAGTGCGACGGTTAATTACACCGCACTCAACATGAGCGGGAACATTTACATGGCAGGAAGTGAAATCATGGGAGTTGGTCGAATTGCCGGTTTGAGTGACAGTTGGCGCATCGAACAGGACGGCACAATCAAAACAGAATCCGTTTTGAAAACGATCATTACTTCACACATGGGAGAAAAAGTAGAAACAACGGCAGTTACTTCTCCAGAAGCCGTCATTACACTGTCGGGAACAGCTAAGCTGATGGGAGGCCAGGTAGAAGTTCGATTTGAACAAGTAGCACCAGAATATAACGATGTGATTTCGGCTGACGCGCCAATTCGTGTGATTGTCACACCAAGCGGACCTGTTTCTTTATATGTTTCTGAAAAGGACCAAAATCACTTTGTAGTGAATCGTTTTGCGGGTGAAACAGCCGACGTAGAATTTGACTGGATGGTCACTGCCTATCGCAAAGGATTTGAACCAATCAAGAAACCAGAAGCTCAAGAAGCGGAAGAAGTTGTAGAAACTCAAAAAGTTGAAGAAGTTCAAGAAGTTGAAGTAGAACCAGCACCTCCGGTGAGTCCGGACACAACCATTGTCGATCAAGCGCCCGAAGCTGATGGCGGCATTATTGCCGAGGAACCAGCAGAGGTTATTATCGAGCCAGCCTCAACCGAGGTTGATAGTTTATCGTCTGCACAGGAAGTCGCGCCCTAGTCAGAACCGTCTTTCTGCGTTGACGACTCGTTCTTTTTACAACGCAACAATTTTATAGCAAACAGACGAGCACCCCACACTCGTCTTTTTGCGTTTTCATGCACCACACCCGGTGTGTCATTACCAACACCGGGTGTTGGTAATGACACACCGGGTGTTGGTAATGGATCGTGATATACTTTGATCACTATGGACTCGACAAAACATTCTTTAGCAGAGAGATTTTTTTCTATCACCCGCGGACTTCTTTATACGGAAATTTTTTTCCTCCCATTCTTTTTCCTCCCGTTTACTCTTGATGTTCTTGAACTGAACAAGCAAACACTTTTGCTCGTTTTGACATTTGCGGCCGCTCTTTGCTGGATTGCAGGCATGATGGTGAGCAAACGATTTGCCGTTCGTCGAGGATGGATAAACATTTTGCCCATTGTTTTTTTCATTGCGATCAGCATTTCCGCTTGGTATTCAAGCGTTCCATTTCTTTCATGGGTTGGCGGTGAGTCGCAAGAATATACCAGTGTGCTTACAATCGTCGCGCTTGTGGTGCTGTTTTTTCTTGCCGCGAACACCATGAAAGAAAAATATTCACATCATTTACTCGCCTTTCTCATCATTCTTTCCGCATGCTTGACGGGGATTGTTGCGCTTTTGAGTCTTTTTGGAATCAATCTTCCATTTTCATTTGCGCATGCGCAAGTCTTTAGTCCTCTTGGAACCATGAATACAACAGGCATTTTTCTCGTTGCGATCAGTGGTCTTGCAACCGCGAAGTTTGTCTCATCACACAAAAGAAATCTTCCACAGGATGTCTGTGGATTTTTACTCGCGCTTTTGACGTTTATTTTTTTGCTTGTTGTTGATTATTCCGTGCTTTGGATTCTGCTTGTTGCCAGTCAAAGCATCATTCTTGTTTTTGCCTTTGTGCGCATTCATGATTTTAAAACGCCATTTCGATTTATTCTTCCGATCAGTTTACTCATCATCAGTCTGCCATTTTGGCTTTTGCTCTCATCCCCATTTTCCGTTTCACTTCCTGTGGAAATCAATCCGAGTGCGCGCGCAAGTCGGGAAATTTCAGAGCAGACTCTTTCCGCTTTTTCGCAGGTGTTTGGATCAGGACCGGCAACGTACGCCTTAGATTTTGCGAGCTTTCATGGTCCGCAAATCAATCAAACAGATTTTTTTAACACGCGTTTTGATCGCGCTTCTTCCTATTTTTTAACTTTGCTTCCAACCATTGGCTATTTTGGAGTCGTGACATTTCTCCTATTTCTCTTTGCGATCGGCACAAAAACAGTCTTTCATCTTCTGCAATCAAAACCACAAGAGGGATGGCTGGAAATATTTTCGCTATTTGTCCCATGGACAGTTCTCGTGATTGCGGGAGCGATGTATCCATTTAATCTCACGCTCGTGGCGTTTCTATTTCTGTTTTCCGGTTTGCTTGGCGCACACATTTTTTCAACTCCAACCATTCCAACAAAGGCACATACAGCGGCATTTCGATTACTCGCCTCACTGTTTCTTTTGATCGGATCACTGGCGTTTCTTATCGGGATTTTTTTCACTGTTCAGCGTTACATTGGTGAAATGGCGTTTGCCAAAGCTGTTCGCGCGGATCGTTCATCTGCTTCGTTACAGGATATTGTTGTCTCACTCGACAAGGCGGCGACACTCAATCGGTTTGATGATCGTTTTTATCGTGTTCTTGCCGATGCACTTCTCTTACGATTGAAAGAGGAAATCCCTCATCCCTCTTTAACAACAGAAGTGACTTCAGAAACGAAACAATATCTCCAAGGACTTGCCGCGGCTTCAGTGAACGCGGCTGTTCACGCCACAGAACTTTCTCCACGCAATGCGAAGAATTGGTTGGTTGCTTGTTCGGTCTATCGTGAATTGTTGCGGATGGTTCCTGACGCACAGACGTTTGCCCGAGAAGCTTGTCTTAAAGCAACCGAACTTGAACCATTTAATCCATCCGTTTGGAAGGAACTGGGCGTGACAGAACTTGCCATCGCCGGGCAAAAACGCGCGCTTACTGTTTCAACTGATCAGACGATTGCACAAACAGCAAAAACAGAATGGCAAAGCGCACTGAGCTTGGCTGAGGCGGCGTTTAACAAGGCGGTCGAGCTGAAGGCAAATTACGCGCCCGCGCATTATCAACTCGGTTTAGTTTATGATCAGCAAGGCCGACTGGATGATGCGATTGGAAAGATTGAAAGTGTCGCGCGTTACAATACCTCAGACGTCGGAGTGGCATTTCAGATTGGCCAGCTCTATTTGCGACGAGCTGGAGAGGGAGATTTAGATCGCGCGAAAAATGCGCTCGAACATGCGGTTCTGCTCTCTCCATCGTTTAGTAACGCGCGTTGGTTTTTGGCTTCTGTTTACGAACAACAGGGTGATATCGCTTCAGCCATCACACACATTCAAAAAGTTTTAGAGCTCAATCCAGAAAGTCCAGTGGTAAAATCTCGATTGGATAGATTGACAAAAGGGAAGACAGAGATTAGTCTACCAGCGCCAATTGAAGAATAAAGACGGAGGTTGCTCATGAGTGCGTTCTTGAAAAAGCTCGAGGCCCAGTGGGCCAAAGGCAAGTTCGTGTGCGTTGGTCTGGATCCACATTTGGATCAGATGCCGCATCATTTTTTGCAAGAAGGTATCAGTCAGCACCTTTTATTCAAGTTTTGTGCGGAAATCGTCTACGCGACAGCCTCGTGTGCTCTTGCGTTTAAGCCGAACATCGCGTTCTTTGAGCGGTACGGCGCAAAAGGCTTGGAGGTTCTTGCTCGTTTGTCTGAATGCATTCGCACTTATGCCCCTGAAGCTGTTCTCATTCTTGATTACAAGCGCGGAGACATCGAAGGCACTAACGCTGGATATATTGATCTAGCATTCAAACAGATTGATGCGGATGCGGTGACCATCAATCCGTATCTCGGCCAACAAGCCAATCAACCGTTTCTCGATCGAGCCGATCGCGGCATCATCGTTCTTTGCAAAACGTCGAACAAGGGAGCCGGAGAGTTCCAGGATCTCGTCACGATTCCGCCGGAACTCCTCAATCAACAGGTTGGTGTATGGGATCATACAAGAGAAAATGAACGTCTAACCGTCGGACTGTTTGAAGACTGGCGCCGTCAGCTTTTGGCTTCTGCTAGGCCGCTTTACCAGCATGTCGCCTACAACGTGAAGAGCGAATGGAACACGGGCGGCAATTGCGGCCTCGTGGTCGGTGCAACGTATCCGGACGATCTCGCAAAGGTTCGCGCGATAGTTGGCGACATGCCCATCCTTATTCCGGGCATCGGCGCTCAAGGCGGTGAACTCGAAGCCACGATCCGTGCCGGTATGGACCGCCGTGGTTACGGCATGATCGTGAATTCCTCACGCGGCATCATCCACGCCAGCCGCCAACCCGACTTCGCCGAAATCGCCCGCGCAAAAACAATCGAACTTCACGATGCCATCAACGCCGTTCGCGAAAAAGTCCTCGCGCAACGTGCTGCAGCCTAATCTCCACAACCGTATTCTCTCGGTTGTTTTTTCTTCCCGCATCCTGTATTCTTTTTTTGATTATGGGCCCTTAGCGCAGCTGGTAGCGCGTCTCCATGGCATGGAGAAGGTCAGCGGTTCGATCCCGCTAGGGTCCACCAACAATTTCCGAAGGAAATTGTCCCAAAATACCAACTACCCAAACCCACACACGAGTCGCGATTGTACCTTGTGTGGGTGTGAGTACTTGGTATTTTGTTTTTAGGTTACAATCAACTTACGTATGTTTGATTTCGAAAAACTCTACGTTTATTGTCCTCTTTCGAAACATGCGGTAATCTTGACGAAGATTCATCTATGCGAAAACTTAATCTCAAATCAATCGTTTGGAAAGAAGGGACATATTTTGTTTCCCAATGTTTGAATGTCGATATTGCCAGCTACGGAAAAACAAAAAAAGAAGCGCTTCAACATTTAGATGATGCACTTGAGTTATATTTTGAGGATCAAAAATCAATTCGTATTCAAAAAGTCGAAAGACCGGAAATCGTTCCCATGAGTATTAAATATGCCTAAACCGATGAAGCTTCGGTTGGTGATGAATACTCTCTTGCGGAACGGTTTCCTTTTTGTTTCACAAAATGGAAGCCATGCAAAATATCGCAGCGGAGGATCTAGTATACGAACAGTCATTGTTGCCATTCATGGAAAAGAAATTCCTTATGGAACGTTTCGTTCTATTTTAAGACAGTCTGGATTACGAGAAGAAGATTTCAAAAAATGAAAAAGTCCTCAAGTTATGAAAACTATTTTTTTTATCATCATTCTGACTTGAAGTTTAGGCAAAAGCACTTGATCCATGTGGGTCATAAATAACAAAAAAAATTCCCGCGAGTCTGCGAGAACGAGAGTAGGTAAACTATCGAGTGATATACCTACGAACCCAGGCGTGGTAATTGATGATGATGGCGTCGATGGTTGCAAGCCAGATGTTGTCGAGGGATGACCGTCCATGAAAGTCGCGGTCGTTTGCGAGCATCATGAGAAGGTAACAAGTCGTCTCATCGACGGTGTACCACTTTTCGCATGCGGTGTGCGGCATGTGCTTGAGGTAGCGGGCGAGCACTGGGCACAAAGCACTGGCAACGACGCTATCGAGCCTGTGATCCGTATCTCTTTCGAACGAATCCCACATCTCGGAGATCCGATCTTCGCTTCGCACTCGAAGCGGTCGACCGCTGACGAGTCCGTCCCAGATCGTCTCGGCAGCGACTTTCACGATACGTCTGAATAGGCGGGCTTCAATAATGGATTCCCTGAGCATTTCACTGTTGCGGATGAGTACATCTCCACGCAGACATTCTTCGAGCCGATCTACGGGAAGAAGTGTAATACTGTTCGGTTGCCAGATGGTGGAACCGCAGTTGGTTTCGAATGTTAGGATATCTGCCTGATTCAACGCCAGTAGCAGATCTCTTACGACCCTTGCAGTTGGTACAAGGTGCGATCCGATACGACGCGGATGCTCAAATAGACGTCTCGCCCTTCGAGAGTTGTAAAGACGTGGTCTGAATGGGACAAGGTGTTCTTCAGACATCTTTCCTCCGGTTTTCTTTGGACGTGAATTCCCCAGGAGATGTAGAATAGCCAGTTTTTAGGATCCTTGTCAAGAATGAATTCATAACAAAAAAGAACCCGTGATGGGTTCAGAAGGTCAGTTGAATGCGCGAGCGAGCCAGCCGAGAACGAGTGTGATCATGATTCCTTTTGATCGATTTCCTCAAGTTGTTTCAGGAGGCCATCAAGCTCTTCGAGGTGCAGTTGTGTCCCTCGTTCCAGTGCAGGTTGTTTCGCACCGGCCCGCAAGACAACAGTAACCGCTTCGTCTTGCGTGTATTCCTCCAAGCCGAGTCTGCTGCGTGAAAAGCGAAAGAGACGCCACCCATCATCAGAAGAATAGGCTCGGACGATTACGTAAATCTTGTTTACGCTTTTGACGCTTCCCAAGTAGCAGGCATTGATGCGTTAGTCACCGTCGTGTGTTCTCATCTTTCCCCCCATTCTGCATTAGCCGCGCCTTCCAGAACTCGGGTCGTCTGTATTGGCTCCTTTGAAACGACGCAGGCGGTCGATCTTCGAGACAGGATCATCATCGTCGATCACTTCAAGCTCATCGGCGTGATAGATACCGATGACGTTTTTTCCATCTTGCGTGCTTGCAACGTAAAAGGCGTCGTTTTGACTCCAGATGTTCTTCTCGCACGAAAAGGCCGAACGATGATGTTGTTTTCATGAGTCCAGTGACCCTTACAACGACGCCTCTATCGAGATTGCTTTTTGACATGACCCATTTCCTTTTCCAACAGGACGTATAGTCATTAGATGTTTCCCGAGTCCTATTCCTCAGTGTGATGACTATAGATTAAGGGATGGGTGTGAAGAAAGTCAACCTGTAAGTCAATCGTCGCTCCACCTTTGACTCTCACGCTCACTTCCATTAAAATCCACCCTCAGGAGGTTCACCATGAGTTTTCTTCAGGAAGAAGATGGGCGAATTCTCGCCGATCAACTGTTCAAGATTGGAGCGGTGAAGTTCGGAGAGTTTCGACTCAAGCTTCATGAGACGAGGCCGAGCGCACCGCTTTCGCCGATTTACTTCAATCTTCGTACCACCAGCAATCCCAAGCCCGGACCGCTTGATCGCTGGACGCTCAAGATGATCGCTGTGGGATTCGGGCTTCTCATGGAAAAACGCGAATTGCGCTTCGATGCGCTGAGCGGGATTCCAAACGCGGGAGAACCGCTCGTGAGTGCGTACGCGCACTCTCATCCGCATCGCATCATCCGACTGAGGAAAACGGAAACTGGTGAAAAAAGACACGTGAGTGGAACGTACATTCAAGATCTTCCTCCGTTCCATTCGCGCGTTCTTCTCGTCGATGACGTCATTACGGGAGCTGACACAAAACTCGAGGCGATTGATGCATTGCGTACGGTCGGTATGATCGTCGAAGATCTTCTCGTCGTGATCGATCGCCAACAAGGCGGAGTCGATCAGGTTCGAAAGGTCGGTGTTCGCACGCACAGTTTGTTCAGCGTTCGAACACTCGTGCTCTACTACCTAACGGCAAATCTCATCGACCAAGCCACGTACGATCGCACGATCGCATACTTCCAAAACGAGACGCATCCGGAAGTAATTGTTCACTCTCTCTGACACGGATTATTTCCGTGTTTTTTTGTTTCGGATGGGTGAGAGGCAAACTTCCACAAGTACATCTTGAGAGAGATCTCGACAGTTTGACAATTGGGAGAAGAAGTCTCAGTATGTGGTTACCTTTTGTTTGGCTCAGAATAAGCTGAGTTTTTACAGAGACCTCAAGGAGGGATGAATGAAAACAAAATATCATTTGGATCCAGCCAGAGCGGCCGTAACGCTCAGCTGGACAGTCATCGCCAACGAGGACGGTGATTTCGTCGTCGAGGATATCGAAACGGTTCCCGCAAGTGCTGGGAACTTTTGGAAAATCGATCGGTTCTACAGCAACACTCACATCCCGCCAGTGGCGGGCAAGTACGGCTTCCAGTATCTCCTCGGTGAGGGATTGCGAGTCCTTTCGATGCCAAAAGAGGTCGGTGAAGAGGGTCGTCAGAGGCTCATCGAAGTGTTTGATGCACAACTGCACAGCACGACGCTCGGACTTTCGATGCTCCTGCAAGAGATGCCGACCGTTGAACAGATTCAACGCGGTGCCCGTGAGATCATTCAAACCGGACTTCAATGTCTTGTCGAGCGCACGCCATCAGAAACCAAAGATGGCGTAGAAACGATCCTTGACATGGCCGCGTTTGAACCGGGATTCGTCCGCGTGAGTGCATCCGCGTGTGCCGCTCACGGCGATGATGATTGTTCTCACGAGCTTTCAGTCGATCCGGTCAGCGGGATTTCGACCGTTGAATTCGGCAACGGTCGAGCATTCCTCCAAGTGAACGGCCTGCAGGTCGATGTCAAGGTCGGTTCCGTGGATCACAGCTGTCCGTTTGCGCTCGCACTCAACGGAGAGCTTGCCAAGCAAGTCGCGCAAGCCGTTTCCGCGCTCGAACTCGAATCGATACGGGAAATCCTCCAGCTGAACCATCGGCTAACCGTCAGCTTTATGCGCATTCTCGCGCAGCTCGCCGCTGTCTACAAAATCGAGCTCTCTCCTCCCGATTGATGCCGCTTCTCGCAGGTCTACGACGACCTGCTTTTTCATAGAAGAGGATATGCGGTATAGTCCTTATCAGTTTTTCTCTCTCCTTTGTTGCTTTACTACTTTGTTACTATTTCTTATCCCCTATGCTTCAAGTCGGAATCGTTGGTCTTCCAAACGTCGGGAAATCTACCCTATTTAAAACACTCACGAAAAAACAGGTGGACTGTTTGAATTTTCCATTTTGCACCATCGAACCAAATGTCGGAGTGGTGGAAGTGCCAGATGATCGGCTCAATCAATTAGCGCAAGTGAGTCAATCAAAAAAAGTTATTCCAACGGCGATTGAGTTTGTGGACATCGCGGGTCTGGTTAAAGGTGCGCACAAGGGCGAAGGACTCGGCAATAAATTTCTCTCAAACATTCGAGAAGTCGACATGATTTTGCATGTGGTTCGTTCGTTTGAAGATGACAACGTCGTTCATGTGGAAGGGTCTGTTGATCCGTCGCGCGATGTCGAAACAATTGAAATCGAGCTCGCGATGGCGGATTTAGGAGTCGTAGAAAAACGATTGGAGACAACGCGTGGAAAGATGAAGTCGGGGAAAACAAAAGAATTAGAAACAGAAGAAGCCGTCGTCGCGAAAATTTTTATGGCACTTTCAGAAGGAAAAATGGCCAATACCGTTGAACTCACGGAAGAAGAATTGATTTTCGCCCGCACATTAACTCTCTTGACTCTCAAACCGATTCTATACGTTTTGAATATTGCTGATTCTGGCCCTGCATTCCAACTTCCAACTTCCAACTACCAACTTCCTATCTCCATCAAACTCGAATCCGAAATCATGGAGATGCCACAAGACGAACAAGCCATGTTTCTCAAAGAACTCGGACTCGAACAATCAGGACTTGATCGTCTGATTACTCGTTGTTACGAGATGTTGCATCTCATAACGTTTTTAACGTCCGGAGAAAAAGAGAGTCGTGCATGGACCATTCCACAAGGGACAAAAGCACCACAAGCCGCTGGAGTCATTCATACCGATTTTGAAAAAGCATTTATTCGCGCGGAAGTCATCAACTGGAAAGATTTTGTTGACCTCGGCGAATCCGGAGCGCGCGAAGCAGGGAAGTTGCGTGTGGAAGGAAAAGAATATGTGATGCAAGACGGCGACGTGTGCCATTTTCGTGTGGGAGTATAAAGAATCAGAAAATTAATTATAACTTAGCCTAATTTTTATAAAAATATGTCCATAGAGTCTAGAATATCGGGTATTGATTCAGCTCCAAACAAAGAAACAAAGGAAGAATCATTTCTTCATGATCTCAGACAGATGATTACGACACTTGAAGAGGAGTTGGAAGGCATTCATATGGAATATGGAATTGCGGATTCTAATGCAGGTAGTGATCCAGTTACGAGAGAAGCGTTTGAACCTGAATACGATCGTATTAGGAAACAGGAAAAAATAGCCGTAGCAAAACTTGAGGCATGCGAACGATTGTTAAGACTATTAGAGGGCGTGGATCCTTCTGAAATTGACCCTGAGAAAGAAAAACCACGATGGTAGAGAGACAGTTTTACGCTTCCTGAACTCTGTGCGGTTGTACAGAGTTCATTTTTTTAGAAATAGAATTTCACGACCAACGATTTGATCGGGACGATGATAGAGAAATGATTGGTTGACTCGAAAGCCTATTTTTTCAAAAAATGATTCGAGTGCGAGACGTTTATAGTGTGTACCGACTTTGAACGCAGGTAGTGCGAGGACCATCACACCGTTTGGTTTAAGTAACGTAAATAATTTTTGGAACGCGGGATCGTAAATTTTCATCAGTTCTTTTTTTGCTGTGCCGAATTGTTCATCTGTGAGAGGCTTTGTTCGAGGCTCACCCAGAAATGTTTCTGTCACAATCAAATCAACTGGTTTTTGAATGACGGAATGAATTTCTTGCGCCGAACTCACATGAAGCGCGAGTGATGGAGGTTTAAGTTTCAATTGATCAACAAGCCATGTGAGATTTGTTGCGGTGTCTTCGACGGCTTTTTCAGAAATATCAGAGCCGATCAATCGTTCAAATCCCATGAGCTGTGCCTCCATGAGGATTGTTCCAGATCCGCAAAATGGATCGAGAATGGTGTTTCCTTCGGATGGTACGCCAGATAAATTGATCATCATTCGCGCTAGTTTTGGAGGCAACATTCCCGCTTTAGCATTGCGCGCAGGACGTCCGTAGTCGCGCAGGGACCACGCTCTGTAAGGTTGAACGGATTCGGTTTGTCCGATCAAAACTCCACCAGGCCGAGCTAACAAAACATATTCTCCTCCTGACGCAAGCAGATCATTTTCTTCCACGATCACGGATGACAGTGCAGATTCTTTTGACGAAACATAACGAACAGGTCTTCCGGATTCCTTCACCTGTTTTTTTATTTTGAGTCCGATGACTTTAAGCGAATCTACCAGTGTTTTTATCAGAACGTGATCTCCCATATCATACATGCTCAGTCCATACGAAATTTTATTTTTTCCCGCCGCTTCCATGACATTCATGGCAATCAAGTCCACAGCATCCTGTCCATTCCACTCATTCAGCTCCCCTATCACGCGCCCAATTTTAATTGTGCCGGCCAGCCGTTCTTGCAAGACACTCAAATTTTCATCCACCTCATCCAAAATCAAAACCGTTTCAGATTGTGCCACAATCGGCTTTTTTCCAATCACGGCTTCAATTTCTGCGATCGAGAGTTCGGGATGGCTTCCGAGAATAAAATAGGTCATACAAGGAAGATTATGCGTCTTCTTGACCTTTTTGACAAAAATCTTTAGGATACCCGCATTAATTCACTATTGTCCGTGGCGTCATTTTCTTGACGTCGTCTCGTGAAAGCGAGACCAATGTATGAACATGTACGAACTACTTTATATCGTCGGAACGCAATATACCGACCCGGAGATCGAAAAGATTCAACAGCAGATTGCAACAGAAGTGGAGACCGCAGGTGGTGTAATCGTGCGTAATGAGAATTTAGGAAAGATTCGTTTGGCCTTTCCCATAAAGAAACAACGACATGGATCGTATATTCTTGTTTATTTCAATGCCGAACCATCTGTCGTCAACGCACTTAATCGTAAACTTTCTCTGACAGATGAACTGTTGCGTCACACTCTCACGACTCGTCCTGCAGGAGTTGAGACTCTCAAAGTCGAACTCTCTTCCTACGTCGCTCCGCTTTCTGAGGAAGCACGCAAACAAAAGTATGAAGGACGTGAGGGACACGATGAATCTGAGAGACCAGCACGTCGCAAAATTGAAGAACTACCCGTTTCTACATTTACCATGACTCCTCCTTCTATTCCTTCTTCTACTTCTGCCATAGAATCAACGATGAGTATAGAAGAGCTGGATAAAAAACTTGATGAATTGCTCGAGGAAGATATAACCAAAGATGTCTAATCGCTATGTTTTCACTCAACCGTGCCACACTGATCGGAAATCTCACACGCGATCCGGAAGTTCGTCAGATTCCATCCGGACAGAAGGTATGTACATTTGGACTCGCGACAAATCGTTCGTGGACAGATGCGCAAGGAAAGAAACAAGATGCATCTGAATTTCACAACATCGTTGCGTGGGGAAAACTCGCAGAAATTTGCGGACAATATCTTACCAAAGGGAAAAAAGTTTACATCGAAGGCCGTTTGCAAACGCGTGAATGGGACGGACAAGATGGTGTGAAGCGTTATCGCACAGAAGTCGTGACGGAAAACATGATTATGCTGGATCGTTCAGGATCTGGTACGGGAGTCGGTGGTGGAATGAGTGCGGGATCTGGTATTGCTTCGAGTCTCGCCGAGTTTGCCCCACGATCATTTGTGCCTCCTTCCGGATCAGCCATGAAAGATGATCCTTCGATGAATCCGGACGACGAGATAAAAATTGAGGATATCCCTTTTTAATATGCAAAAACAACAACAAGAAACCAAAAAGAAACGACAGTGCGCGTTTTGTTACAACAAAGTGCCGCATGTTGATTATAAAGCCGTAGGCACACTTCGTCGCTATCTTTCTTCTTTTGCGAAAATTGTGCCGCGCAAGCGATCCGGCGTTTGTATGAAGCATCAACGTGAACTCTCAAACGCGATAAAGCGTGCAAGAGTCATGGCGCTAATCCCTTTCATCCAACGCTGAACAAAAATGAGCGGTTTCCGAACCCTCATTTTTCTTTTTATGATGCGAGACATTAAACAAATTGCGACTGAGCGTGATGTGATTAATCATGCGGTTCGGACGTTTTTTCACGAGCGGGGCTATCTTGAAGTTGAAACACCGCTCATGGTTCGTTCGCCTGGAATGGAGCCAAATCTCACTCCATTTGAAACGATTGTGATCGAGCCAAACGGAACAAAACATACGGCGACACTTGCCACAAGTCCAGAATATTCGCTGAAAAAACTTCTTGGAATGGGAATGGAAAAAGTGTTTTCGCTTTCAAAAGTATTTCGTAATGAGGAAGAATTTGGCGGAACACACAATCCTGAATTCACCATGCTCGAGTGGTATCAACAAGGAAAGGACTATCAGGCGTGTATGGATGAAACGGAAGCGCTGGTGAGATTTGTTGAACAGGAAATCACAAATTCCAAATTCGAAATTCCAAACAACTCTCAAATAACAAACGACCAATTTCAAAAATTGCGTGTCCGAGATTTGTTCCTGAAATATCTCGATCTCGATCTTGACTCCGCAGGTGCACAATCAATGCAAGTGGCCTGTCGCACGCATGAGATTCATTTTACTCCCGATGATTCACTCAGCGATCTCTATTATCGACTTTTTTTGGCGAAGATCGAACCTTTTTTAGAATCAGAACCGATTTTTGTTTACGATTATCCAATTCACCAGGCGGCGATGGCCCAACTTACCTCCGACGGGAAATACAGCCAGCGTTTTGAGCTGTATATCAACGGTCTCGAACTGTGCAACGGCTACACCGAACTGACAGATGCAGTCGAACAACGACAGCGGTTTATCATTGAAGCTGAAGAACGACGTCTGGCCGGAAAGATCGTTCATCCGATTGACGAAAATCTTCTGTCTCTGTTACCATCTCTGCAAATTCCAACCTATGGAAATGCACTCGGCGTAGATCGTCTACACATGATTCTCACCGGTACAACAGAAATAAAGGATGTTATTTTGTTCCCAGCCACTGATTTGTTTAAAAAGAAATCTCAGGCCTCTTAGACCTCTTAGCCTTCTCAACTATGTCCTCTCCAAATGACATGAAAAAAGGAACCGTCATCAATCTCAATAATGAGCTTTGGCTTGTGACGGAATTTCAACGCGTGAGTCCCGGAAAGGGAAGTTCGTTTGTGCGTACACGCCTGAAAAATTTGAAAACCGGAAAAGTTCAAGAACACAATTTCAAATCAGCCGAAACACTTTCGTTTGAGGCTGTTCAATATGCAAAGATGCAGTATCTGTTTAATGATGGAAACCTGTATACATTCATGGACAACACTTCTTATGAACAGATTTCCGTGGCCAAAGCTGACATCGAAGACAGCATTCCGTACATCAAAGAAGGTCTTGAAGTGATGGTTGTCATGCACGATGGACAAGCATTGACTGTGAGTCTTCCGCTCAAAATTCAGTACACGATTGTTTACACAGAACCGGCCGTAAAAGGAGACACTGCTTCCGGAAATGTGCTTAAGGAAGCCGAACTAGATAACGGATTGAAAATGAAAGTTCCGTCTTTCATCAATCAAGGAGACACTATTTTAGTGAATACAGACTCGGGACAATATTCAGAACGCGTGGCTAGTTAAAGTCCTATTTCTCCGTGTGATGACTATAGATGATTTTAAAACGACTGACATAGACGTCAGTCGTTTTTGATTTCTACTCCGACGAAGTAATTTCCTCCAGATTTTCTTCTGGAGTCTCCAGTTTTATCAAAATTTCCTCGCGTATTTGTTTCATCAATTCCGGTTTTGCTTTTAGATACAGTTTTGCATTTTCACGACCGAGGCCGAGCTTTTCTTCTTTGTAGGAGTAGTGACTGCCGCTCTTTTTCACCACATCCATTTGAGTTCCGACATCAATAAGATCGCCGGTAATGGATATGCCTTCGTTGTACATGATGTCAAATTCGCACGTACGAAACGGAGGAGCCACCTTATTTTTGACGATTTTGACTTTTGTCCGATTCCCGATTATTTGCTCGCCTTGTTTGATCTGTGCGGAACGACGAATTTCAACACGAATGGAAGCATAAAACTTAAGCGCGTTTCCTCCAGGAGTAACCTCCGGATTTCCAAACACGACACCAATTTTCATGCGGATTTGGTTGATGAAAATAACCGTGGTTTTTGATTTACTGACAATAGCGGCCAACTTACGAAGTGCCTGACTCATCAGCCGCGCCTGAAGTCCCATGTGAGAATCACCCATATCACCCTCAATTTCCGCTTTTGGTGTGAGTGCGGCAACTGAATCAATCACCACAACATCAACCGCATTGGAACGGACAAGTGTTTCGACAATTTCTAGCGCTTGTTCGCCGTTGTCTGGCTGTGAAATAAAGAGTTCATCAATATTCACACCGATTTTCTGCGCATACTCAGGATCGAGCGCGTGCTCGGCGTCTACATACGCGGCGAGTCCACCTAATTTTTGTACTTCTGCAACAACGTGTTGTGCGAGCGTTGTCTTACCGGATGATTCCGGTCCGTACACTTCAATAATGCGACCACGAGGCATTCCACCAACCCCAAGCGCAAGATCGAGTGAAAGACAACCGGTTGAAACGGCGTCTACTTGCATGGTTTTTGCTTCTCCAAGACGCATAATGGCTCCTTCGCCAAACCGTTGTTTGATTTGCGCAATCGCATCCATTGCGGCTCGTGATCGTTCATCTGTTTCGACCTCTTTTGAGATTTGTTTGGCCATAAAAAAGTGGTTAGGAGAGAGAGTAGAGAAGTTAGGATGCAAGATATACATTAGCAGATTCGCGCTATTTTTCAAGGGTTTTGCCAGGTTTTTTAAACACGAAAATAAAATCACCGCTGGGCTCAGCGATGATTATAAACTATTTTTTTTTGACATCACAATGCAAAAAGGCTAGTTATCCCCATTTCGAAAACTGATTGCTTTGTGTTGTTCAAGGACAACACGGCGATACTCTACCGCTGAACGAGAGTAACGCTTTGCTCCTTCAACTTTGATTACATTAAGACCTCGTTCAAGAGCCACTTCAATCACGAAATCGCCATTATTTGTGAGAAGGACTTCGGCTCCATTGATGCGCACATGCGCTCCTTTTTCCGCCTGACCACTCACAAAAATGGTTGCGTCATTGGTAAGGAAGCCATCATTCGGTTCAAAAATAGCGATTTTTGGAGGTGTGAGAATCGTATGTACTTGCAGGCCCATGTAAAAGACGATGGAAAAAGTGGCAATGCCAAAGAGTCCGAATTTGAGAAGGTGACTTGCGACAAGGAAACGAAACCCATTTGTGCGTTGTCTTGGCAAACAGGCATTTTTCATGAAATCGCACGTTCCTCTTTCTTGTTCAAAAAGATCAAGATAATACGTTTCCTCAGCTCCGAGAGTTTTCAGATAAATTTTGAGAAAATTACGTGTATAAATGGGGTCCGGAAGCTTATCATACGCTCCATTTTCAAGATGTTTTAAGTAGCCTTTCGGAATTTTTGTTTTTTCCGCCATTTGTGAAAGCACTAAATTGGCCTCTTTTCGCAAGGCTTTGAGTTTCTCACCGAGAGATTGATGATGATCAAATTGACGAATGATGAAAGGCATTTTGATGAGGGATTAGGGGCAAGGGATTAGGGTTTAGCCGAATCATCACTAATCCAACCGTCGTCGATTTTATCTTCCCAGTTAATTTCCTCGTCTTTTTGTCTGATTTCCTCGTCTGTCTTTACTGCCTTCTGCCAATTGCCTCCTGCCTCATCTCCCCACGCTTCTTCCAAATCATCTTGCGCGACAGGCATGGCTTCTTTTGCGTTTCCTCCTGGCGGCCATGAATCCACCAAAATATCTCGAGGTCTGGATCCATCCGGCGGACCAATCACACCTCCTTGTTCCAAAAGATCCATCATACGTGCCGCTCTTGAATAGCCGATTCTTAGTCTTCGTTGCAATAAAGATGTCGATGCTTTCCCTGCTTGTATGACAACTTTAGCAGATTCTTCAAGCATTGGATCGCTATTCTCCGGATCATCAAAAACCGTGCCGGCTTTGGTGATTTCGGTAATCGCAAGATTGTAATCAGGCTCGCCATTTTTACGCAAAAACGACACAACACGACCAACTTCATCTGAAGAAAGAAACGCTCCTTGAATACGCTTTGGTTTGGAAAGCTCCGCACTGGTAAACAGCATATCTCCACGACCAAGAAGTTTTTCCGCGCCGGCTTGATCGAGAATGGTGCGCGAATCAGTTTGTGAGGCAACAGCAAACGCAATACGTCCAGGAATGTTGGCTTTGATAAGACCGGTAATGACATCAACACTTGGACGTTGAGTTGCAAGCACAAGATGAATCCCAACCGCGCGTGCCATTTGCGCAATGCGGACAATTGTTCCTTCAACTTCGCGTCCACTGGCACTCATGAGATCCGCAAGCTCATCAATCATCACCACAATTTTCGGCATTCTCTCTTCGACTTTCGCGTTGTAATCATCAATGTTTCTCGCGCCATGTTTGGAAAGAACATCTAGTCGGCGTTCCATTTCGCGCACGGTCCATTTGAGCGCATTGATGGTGTCGTCCACATTAACGATCGGAGGAACAAGCAGATGAGGAATGCCTGCGTAAGCAGTGAGCTCCACACGTTTTGGATCTATTAAAATAAACTTGAGTGCGTCCGGACCATTTTGATACAGAAGAGAAATGATAATCGTATTAAGACACACACTCTTTCCCGATCCGGTCGCTCCGGCAACGAGTAAGTGAGGCATTTTATCAAGCGCGATGACGCACGCACTGCCGGAGACATCTTTTCCAAGCGGAACAGCCAGCGCACTTTTTTGTTCGAGATAGTTTTTTGATTCGATGACATCTCGAAGCGCGACAGTGGCGACTTTGGTGTTTGGCACTTCAATTCCAACAAGCGATTTTCCGGGAATTGGAGCCTCAAGACGAAGTGGATGCGCAGCAAGCGCAAGCGCAAGATCATTTTGCAAACTGACAATGCGAGCGATTTTTACTCCCTGTGAAGGACGTAACGTGTATTGAGTAACCGTTGGACCAACGGAGGTATTTCCCATTTCCACTTCAATGCCAAATTCCTGAAAGGTTTTTTCAATGATTTGTTTATTACGTTCAATATCTCCCGGCTGGGCTTTGGAATTGGAACGATCAAGAAGTGTCAGTGGAATGACGATTTCACGCCGTGAGGCTGTGGCAAGAACCTGTTCTTTTGGAGATGTCTTGACGGGAGTGGAATGAAATACTTCATGAGTTTCGTCTTCATCCACTTCTTCCTCATCAAACAATTCTTCCTCACCAACATTTTTTTCTTCCATGACGATTGTTTCAGACGCAAGTTCATCTGTACTTTTTGGTGTGCGATGGAGACACTGTGAAAGCCATTTCGTAAACGGCAGATGAAGTCCAAACAATCCATGAAGAGACGTATTAAAAACGAGCATGATGGAAATAACTAAAAGAGCGATCGTGACCACGAGTGCTCCCCAGTATCCGACAAAATGCGGCAACGTGAGTCCAAGAAATTGTCCAAGATAGCCTCCGGCGGATGTGAGGTACTGTGTGAACGGTTCCGGACGATTCACGAGGATCAGATTGAGCGTGGCGTTGAAAGAAAGAAAGAAAAAAAGAAGACCAAGATAATTCCAAGAAGAAAACGTTCCACGATCTGGATAGGCAAGTGTCGCGCCGATCATAATGAATACAAGTGGAAGAAGAAAACGATCGAAACCAAACAAGAGTGACAGACCTGTGTTGATCCATCCACCAAGACTTCCGGCTATTTGAAAATACGATAAGAACATCAGTGCCGCAATGGCAAAAAGAAATACGACAATGACCCCACGTTTTGTCTCCGGATTCATGTCGAAATGAAAGAGAGAAGGGCGATGGATTTCCTCGTGTTTATACGAGCGTTTTTTTCGGCGTGACATGTAGCGACATTTTAGCACATCTCGAAACATCCCACGACCGTAAGTGGCTGTTCATTTAGGTTGACAAACATCCCATTTTATGATAGCCTCTCTTGTTCTGATCATTAGAATCTAAAGGTTTTCATGGGTCTGGAGAGAGTCATGAAAACAAGTAAAACTGTCAGAAAGCCCCAGATTTGGTGTGATTCGCTTCACAATCTCTCCAATTCTGGGGTTTTCTTGTTTGTTAGGAGAAAGAATATCCATGGAGGGCGAGAATTAAAAACAGCATCGACGCTTGTCGTAGATGCTGTCGGCGCGATCGCCAGTATGAACAAGGTTTCGACTTTCTTCATCCTGAGTTGCTCCGCCATGCGGCTCATACCGCGGCTTGCCTCGGTCACTGAACGCATTCTCGACCTCCATGGGCCTTTTTATTTAGGGGAAAAAATATCTGGACAAATTTGTCTAAAAAGGCTATCATTGAGCATCTCAAAACCTTCTTCGTTGGCAATCACACGTGTTGATTTTCGACGAAGGCGGTTTATCAGGTGATAGACTGCTGAGATAACAACAGACTGGGGGACAAGAAGATGGGAGACGATCCCAAGGTGAGAACTTCGCCGCCATCGCGGCAAAACGCGGACATAGGTCCGCGTGTAAGGGTATCGAGGCCCGTGGACGACGGTCCGATGGTTCGGACATCATCGTCGCGGCAGAGTGCGGACATGGGTCCGCAAGTGCGGACTGGGCGTGTCGTTTCCGAGCTGGTCGTTCCGCAGGGGAAGCCAGTCTCGCAGCAGTCGGTGCCGTCGCCTCAGGCGCGGCCGGACTACCGTCCGCGGCCGAAGGATCGTCCGACGCCGCGTGAGGCGCCGGTGGCGAGGGCGCGAGTGACGCTTGGCGACGAGCTCAAGGCCAAGCTGGAGGAAAAGCTCGCCGCTCTTAGCGACGAGAACGCAAAGGCGAAGGCTCTTGAGACGGCCGCGCTTTCTGGGGTGCCGCATCCCGAAGCGATCAAGCGTCGTGGCGAGATCGCGCGCTCGACGCGCGCGAAGTACCTGTCCCATCTGGGACACGCGAACCGCGCACTTGCGCGTGCTCGTGAGCTCCGCAGTGAGGACGACGTCGTCACTCACGTCGCTAAGGTGGTCTACCACCTGGAGTGCGTCGCTAAGTTCGATGAGGAGCGTCGTTCAGCGCCAGAGTTGCGTTCCTTCATCGGAACGTCTCAGCGCGAGCTGGATACGCTTCCGGATCGGTTCTTCGCCGCCAGCTTGGTGGCCGTTCCGGTCAACGTGGGCGAGCTAGAGGCTCTGCGTTCCTCTGGGGACGAAGCGTCCATAGCATGCATGGCTCAGCTCGAACCCCGTCAGCCGCGCGAGTGGCCAAAGGGGGTTGTCTGCAGGCCCGTGCCGGAGACGTTCCAGGTCGCTGGCGTCTACGTCAGCGAACGAAAGCAGTACGTCAGCGGTCGTCGCGACGTGCGTGTGATGCGGTGTGGAACCGCGACCACGATGCCACAGGCCAAGCCGCCGATGCCCGAGGTGTCGGATGGTCAGATCGTGGATCCACCAAAGGCGCGGATCATCTACCGTCCGGGCACGGAGTACGGCGATGAGCCGATTCTGCGCATGCCGGACGACCAGCTTTTGCTGATGAAGCTGAGGCGTGAACAGAGTCCGTCTCGAACCTACAAGGTGATCGAGAAGGACGGCATCACACTCAGCGACGGAGCGCTCGTTGGCTCATTCAGCCGTGGGCTTCGGCTCTACACCGAGCCCTCAACGGAGTGCGAGACTTTCCTTCTGCTTGTCGAGCAGGTGGGAGCCGAGCGCTCGATGAGGGTCTTGGTCAACGATGACCGCGGCCTTCGCTCGGTCAGCGTCCCGTGGGACGAAAGCCTCGTCACAGAGCATTCTCACGGAATCCCAGTGCTCTCGCTTGGAGAGCGCATTCCGTCCAGATGTGACGCTCAGGCCGCTAAGGCCGAGAGTCACGCAAGTAACTAACTAGGGAAGGGTCCGCCCGTACTTCGGACCCATTTTTTCTTCCAGATAGAACTATTGGTTGTATTGAGAAGCGAAAATTGTTATACTCCAAATGCCTCTTGTATAGGAGGCTGCGGAACCGGGTACGATATTCTCCGGATGAAAATCGCGAGCATCGCTGTGTTCCTCACGGAATGTGGCAAAATCTCTCTCCTCATGCTCAAACGTTTTAACTCGGTACTCATCGTGGCCTTGTTTCGCAGCCTCTTGTCCAGGAGGTTTTTGTTTTTATAGAGACTTTTGAAAAACGGCGATCTTTCATCTCACGGGCACCCGCCCTCCCCAGTCAACGTAGGCGGCCTACGTCTCCTGGGCAGGGCAGCCCGTTCAACGAAATCTCACCATTTTTCAAAAGTCTCTGTAGTTCTTGTGGATAACTTTTCTAGACATTGTTTTATTAATGGCAAATTACTTCTCAACTTAGCAAAAATCTTTTGATTCTTGACATTCCACAGGAAACACACATTTCACACTTGACGACGTAAAAACACAATGATATGATCCCGATGCATTTAGTCTCGTTTTTGCTAAATTTAGCAAAACTTGACACGGATTTCACACCTCGCAATCGGCTGTATTGTCAACCGGGTGTCGTCCATCTCAGAAACCCTCACGAGACTTCTGAAATCTCACCATTTTTCAGAGATCTCTCACCCCATTTCTCTGATGGTTATCACACTCATTAACGATCAAAATAAATAAGCACGTCCTCACCCGGACGTAATTTTTGTTTTTCGGACACCCACCTATGCCTATTTTTCAACGTACTCCTGTCACCACACGAGAGCGCAAAGTGTTCAACGAAGTTTCAGATGCGATGGAACTTCCAGATTTAATCGAGGTTCAGCGTCGTTCCTATCGTTGGTTTTTTGATGAAGGCATTCGAGAGCTTTTTGCCGAAGTCACCCCGATCAAGGATTTTATTGGTCGAGACTTGGAACTCTATTTTGATGATTATTATCTCGATGAACCGAAGTTTGACGAAAAAACATCTCGCGCAAAGAATGTTACGTTTGAGGCTCCTCTGCGCGTAAAGACGCGTTTGGTGAATTTACGCAGTAAAACCGTGAAGGAACAGGAAATTTATCTTGGCGATCTTCCCATCATGACCCCTCGCGGAACGTTTGTGATCAATGGTGTTGAGCGCGTCGTGGTTTCACAGCTTGTGCGAAGTGCCGGAGCTTTTTTTACCGCTGAGGTGTATCGCGGACGTCGCTATTATGGAGCAAAGATTATTCCAAATCGAGGTGCATGGCTGGAATTTGAAACAGATCCAAAAAATGTGCTTTGGGTGAAGATTGATCGTAAACGCAAAGTGCCAGTCACGGCTCTTATGCGTGCGTTTGGTGTGGCGACAGATGAAGAAATCATGAGTTACTTTACGGATATCGATGTTCATCCGATCAATCACTACATCGAAGCAACACTGAACAAAGATATTTCCAAAACAGAAGATGAAGGACTCATTGAAGTGTACAAACGCATTCGTCCGGGTGATCGTGCCACAGCAGACAACGCAAAAAGTCTCATCCACTCCATGTTTTTCAATTTTGATCGTTACGATTTAGGCAAAGTCGGGCGCTACAAATTCAATTTACGTTTTAACGATGACATCACTCCCGATGCCGTTGCCGTAGAAGCAAATCGCATCATCAAAAAAGAAGATCTCGTGAAAATTATTCGCGAGATTATCAATCTCAATATTGCACAAGGAGAACCAGATGATGTAGATCATCTTGGAAACCGTCGTGTACGCGCGGTCGGTGAGCTCATTCAAGGTCGTTTTCGCGTAGGACTTGCGCGTATGGAGCGCATTATCAAAGATCGCATGTCCACACAGGATATTGATGCGCTTACTCCAGGACGGCTCATTAACGCGCGTCCTGTGATTGGTGCTGTCCGCGAGTTTTTCATGTCCTCTCAGCTTTCCCAGTTCATGGACCAAACCAATCCTCTTGCCGAGCTCGAACACAAACGTCGTCTTTCGGCGATGGGTCCCGGTGGACTTTCGCGTGAGCGCGCCGGTTTTGAAGTGCGCGACGTGCATCCAACTCACTACGGTCGTATTTGCCCAATTGCCACGCCAGAAGGACCAAACATTGGACTTATCGGACACCTCGCATCCTACGCGATTATCAATGACTATGGTTTTATCGAAACTCCGTATCGAAAAATCGTTAAAGAAGAGAAGGATGGAAAAATGGTTTCTCGTGTAACGAATGAAATTGAATTTATCAACGCATTCCGTGAAGAGCGTTCTGTGACCGTACCTGCGACAACGCCGATTGATGAAAACGGCTATTTTGCCGAGGAATTTGTTGGAGCACGTAAATTCGGCGAACCAAAAGTCGTCTCTCAACTGGAGCTTGATTTCATGGATGTTTCTTCAACGCAGATTGTTTCCATTGGAACCGCGCTTATTCCGTTTTTGGAACATGATGACGCGACGCGCGCGCTCATGGGAACAAACATGCAACGTCAAGCGGTACCAACCATCAAACCGGACGCACCAATGATCGGAACAGGAGTAGAAAAGCGCGCGGCAAAAGATTCCGGACACGTGGTGGTTGCAGATCAGGCGGGAGAAATTTCCGCAGTCAGTTCTCACAATATCAAAATTACAGACACGCAAGGAAACGTGTTTGATTACGAACTTAAAAAGTTTTTGCGTTCGAATAACTCAACCGCGATCAACCAACGACCGGTTGTGGATAAAGGTCGCAAGATTCACAAAGGCGATGTCATTGCGGATTCCTCCGCGGTGGATCATGGAGAACTCGCGCTTGGACAAAATTGCTTTGTCGGATTCATGTCCTGGGAAGGGTACAACTACGAAGACGCGGTGATTATTTCAGAGCGTCTTGTGCACGACGATCGTTTTACTTCCATTCACATCGAGAATTATACGATTGATGTACGTGATACAAAGCTCGGTCCGGAAGTTGTGACGTCTGATATTCCAAACGTGAGTGAAGAAAAATTAAAACATCTCGATTCCGAGGGGGTGATTCGTATTGGAGCTGAGGTAAAATCCGGTGACATTTTGGTGGGAAAAATTACGCCAAAAGGAGAAACGGAATTATCCGCAGAAGAAAAATTATTACGTGCAATTTTCGGTGAGAAAGCACGTGATGTTCGTGATTCCTCTATGTATCTCGAGCATGGCGAGCACGGAAAAGTGGTGGACATCACCGTGTTTTCTCGTGAAGCCGGAGATAAACTTTCTCCGGGAGTCATTAAATCCATTCAAGTCACCATCGCCGATCTTCGCAAAGTTCAGGTAGGAGATAAAGTCGCGGGACGTCATGGAAATAAAGGAGTTATTTCTCGCGTCGTGCCACTTTCGGATATGCCATTTTTGGAAGATGGAACGCCGCTCGACGTCATCCTCACTCCACTTGGTGTTGTGTCTCGTATGAACCTTGGACAGATTCTCGAAGTTCATCTTGGACTTGCCGCAAACGCTCTTGGATACAACGTGATGACTCCGGTTTTGAATGGTGTGCACGAAACACAAATTCACGAAGAACTTCGCAAAGCCGGCATGCCGGAATCCGGACAAATGAAATTGTACGATGGACACAGTGGTGAACCGTTTGAAAATCCTGTGACGGTTGGTTACATGTACATCCTTAAACTTTCGCACATGGTTGAGGATAAGATGCATCAACGATCCATTGGTCCGTATTCTCTTATCACTCAGCAACCACTCGGTGGAAAAGCACAGTTTGGAGGCCAGCGTTTTGGAGAAATGGAAGTGTGGGCTCTGGAAGCATACGGCGCGTCTCACACACTTCAAGAAATTTTGACCATCAAATCCGATGATGTTCCAGGTCGCTCAAAGGCTTACGAAGCGATCATCAAAGGAAATCCCATTAAAAAAGTGAACATTCCTGAATCATTTAACGTGCTTGTTCGAGAGCTCAAAGGATTGTGTCTGGATGTCGAGCTTTTAAAAGATAGCAAAAAGGTCGAAATTGCCGGTGAGAAAAAGAGTAAGTAACGTTCCTCAAACATATGTTTAAAAAACAAGATACCCTGAGATCAACCGATTTTGACTCCATTCGTTTGCGGCTTGCGTCTCCGGAAGTGATGCGTTCGTGGTCCTATGGAGAAGTCCTCAAACCGGAGACCATTAATTATCGCACGCAAAAACCGGAGAAAAGCGGGCTTTTTGCCGAAGAAATTTTTGGACCATCCAAGGACTGGGAGTGTTACTGTGGAAAATACAAAAAGATTCGTTATAAAGGTATTGTCTGCGATAAGTGTGGAGTAGAAGTCACACACTCAGTAGTGCGTCGTGAACGCATGGGCCACATCGAATTGGCCGCGCCGATCACACATATTTGGTTTTTGCGCGGAGTGCCATCCAAAATTGGAACGGTTCTGGACATGTCCATTCAAAATTTGGAAAAGGTTATTTATTTTGCCAGCTTTCTCATTACAAACATTAACGAAGAAGCAAAAGAACAAACGACCGAACAGGTCAAACAAGAACGCAAGAGTAAACAAAAAATGATTGAGGGAGAATTTAAGCGTGATGTTGGACGTCTGGAAGAAAAGTTTAAGGATGAGAAAGGAAACATCAAGAAAGAGACGGAACGCTTGGAAAAAATTCGTGATGAAAAATTTGAAGAACTCGAATCGGATTATGAACAGGTGATGGAAGATTTGAAAGAAATGGAAATACTCTCGATTATTTCCGAGCAAACGTATCACGATTGGTCGCTTAAATACGGACATATTTTTGAAGCAAACATTGGAGCCGGAGCCGTGAAGGAAATGTTGAAGCGTACGAACGTGGAAGAGACGATGCATCGTTTGGAAGAAGAATTAGAAAATGCCACAAAGACAAAACGCGATCGTCTTTTGCGTCGTGTCAAATTACTCAAGTCGCTGTTCATCAACAACATCAAACCGGAATGGATGGTTCTGGATGTGATCCCAATCATTCCACCGGATTTGCGTCCAATGGTTCCGCTGGACGGTGGCCGTTTCGCAACCTCGGATCTCAATGATTTGTATCGTCGTGTCATCAATCGCAACAATCGTTTGAAGCGTTTATATGAACTGAACGCTCCGGAAGTTATTTCGCGCAACGAAAAACGTATGTTGCAAGAAGCGGTTGATTCGCTTATTGATAACAGCGCACGTCATAGTAAAACTGTCATCGCCGCCACAGGAAAAAAGCGTCAACTTAAATCTCTCGCCGACCAGCTTAAAGGAAAACAAGGACGATTTCGACAAAACTTACTCGGAAAACGTATCGACTATTCCGGTCGTAGCGTGATTGTGGTTGGTCCTCATTTGCGACTTGATCAATGTGGTCTGCCAAAGAAAATGGCACTTGAACTGTTTAAACCGTTTATCATTTCCAAATTGATCGAACGAGAATACGTGCACAACATTCGAAGTGCAAACCGATTCATCGAATCGGATCGCCCGGAAACATGGGATATTCTTGAAGAAATAATCAAAGATGCATTTGTTCTCCTCAACCGTGCGCCAACCCTTCACCGTTTAGGTATTCAGGCATTTCGTCCAACCCTTATTGAAGGAAAAGCGATTCAAATTCACCCGCTTGTGTGTGACGCGTATAACGCGGACTTTGACGGAGACCAAATGGCCGTTCATGTTCCGCTCACGGAAGAAGCGCGTGCAGAAGCACGCGAGATCATGCTTGCCACCAAAAACTTGCTTAAGCCAGCCCATGGTGGTCCTGTCACAACACCGGGAAAAGATATCGCGTGGGGAATTTTTTACCTCACGATGGAAATGACGACGATTCCAACGGAAAAGAAAGGTCTTCCCATTTTTGCCTGTGAAACCGACGCGCTTTACGCGGTGCATTCCGGGCACATGAAGTGGCGTGATTGGATTGTTGTACGACTCGAAAACGGCGAAACGGTCATCACAAGTCCGGGTCGAGTACTGGTGAATCAACAGTTTCCGGAAGAGGTGCCGTTCATGAATCAAACACTCGGCAAGAAAGAACTTTCAAGTATCGTGAAGTATTATCTTGAGCTCAATGGTCCGGAAAAAACATCACAGTTTTTGGATCGTTTGAAAGAACTCGGATTCCACTACGCGACGCAATCCGGCTATTCCTGGGGAATGTCTGCCCTTCCAACACTTAAAACAAAACCGGCGCTCGTCGCCGAAGGAGATGGTCGTGTGCGTGAAATTGAAGACTATTTTGCGCAAGGACTTCTCACCTCTTCTGAACGCCATTCTTCGATTATCAAAATCTGGAGTGAAATCAAAGATCGTATTTCCGACGAAGCGAAAAAATCTTTGCCAAAAAATAATCCCGCTTACACCATGATCGAATCCGGTGCGCGTGGAACATGGGGACAGATGACACAGATGGTCGGAATGAAAGGTCTCGTGGCCAATCCATCGGGAGACATTATTGAACTTCCGGTGAAGTCCTCCTTCAAAGATGGCTACGACGTGCTTGAGTTTTTTATCTCCTCACACGGAGTGCGTAAGGGATTGACCGATACCGCGCTTCGAACAGCAAACGCGGGATATCTCACGCGACGTTTGGTTGATGTGGCACAAGATGTCATTGTGCGTGAGGAAGATTGTGGGGATACCCAGGGAGTCCATTTAACCAAAGCAGAATCTGATGAAATCGGCGAAGCACTTCTCATTCGTATTTTGGGACGCGTTGCTCTTTCAGACATCAAAAAACCGGGTGGTCGCAAGGTGCTTGTGGAAGCGGGTGAATTGATTACAGAAAGTCATATTCGTGAACTTGAAAGTGCAGGCACAGATTTACTTGAAGCACATGTGCGTTCGGTGATGACCTGTCATTTGCGACGTGGAGTGTGTCAAAAGTGCTACGGATACGATTTGGCCTACAACAAACTCGCGAAGCTCGGTACGGCGGTCGGAATTATGGCCGCTCAGTCTATCGGAGAGCCTGGAACACAGCTTACGATGCGTACATTTCATACGGGAGGTGTGGCGGGAAAAGATATTACACAAGGTCTGCCACGCGTGGAAGAATTGTTTGAAGCGCGCAATCCAAAACAAAAAGCCATCATGTCTGAAGTGTCCGGAAAGGTTCAGATTGAAACGGCGCAACGTGAAATTGTACAGGCCGGAACGGGCAAACAAATTATTGACACGCGTCCGGGACAAAAGGCCGTGAAGATTACCTATCAATCCGTTGAGGAAGAGCCGCACGTTGTGGGAAAGACCGCAAAGATTCTCGTGAAGGATGGAGAGTCTGTCGTGAAGGGCCAGCCGCTTGCGGAAAAATCCTCAGGAGTGATTGAAGCGGTCATGGACGGAGTTGTCGCGATGGGAAAATCTGGAATCATTAACGTGATTCATGAAGCGGAAAAGATTCGTGAATACATTGTTCCTCCCGGATATACACTTCTTGTTAAGGATGGTGATGAAGTTCAATCCGGTGATTCTCTCACAGACGGAAATCTCGACCTCCAAGTTCTCTTCAAGTACAAAGGTCAGTACGCCGTGCAAAAATATCTCTCCAAAGAAATTCAATTCATCTATGCCAGTCAAGGACAAAAGGTGAATAATAAACATATTGAGATCATCATTCATCAAATGTTCTCTCGTGTCCGTATTGGAGATCCGGGAGATACCGATTTACTTCCCGGCGAAGTGATTGAGAAAGCGACATTTCTGGATGCGAACGATGCGGTAGGAAAAGGAAAGGAGCCGGCAGAAGCGGAAGGATTATTTCTGGGGATCACAAAGATTTCCTTATCCACCGATTCCTGGTTGTCATCCGCTTCTTTTCAGGAAACAGCCAAGGTCCTCATCAACGCGGCTGTGACCGGAAAAGTGGATCGACTGGAAGGTCTCAAAGAAAACGTCATCATCGGACGACTCATCCCATCCGGAACGGGATATGAAGGCATGCAAGAATCCATGATTGGAACGTTTGAGCACGACAGTGCTTCGATGACAGAAGATGCTCCAAGAAAGGCGTTTGCTGCCGAAATCGACGAAGCATTCGCGGATAATCGCGTGATTGCCGAAGTTTCAGCAAAGCAGGAAGAATAGAGGGAAGAAAAAAGCGTTGTCTGGAAAAGGCGACGCTTTTTTGTTATAATTTTCATATACTTTTAAATTAGAGCTAATAATCATCTATGGATGGATCTCCAACGAACTACGACGCACAAGTGGCACGTGATATGAAACCACCTTCTTCTGTGGTGGATGAGTGGTCCTATGACGAAAAACAAGTTCTCGACAGAATTAAAGATCCCGAAGTTGCCAAAAGATATGTTGAGACGGTTGAGCTCTGGTCTGATCGGTTAGTTGAGGCTTTGTCCGTTTTGCTTAAAGGCAAGAGTTTTATGGAGGCAGGAATTTCTTATGATGAACCTGGAAGTTATATTCTTGAAGGTCGAAAAGGAACGATGTATGAACATCCGTTATCGGATCAAGAGAGTGCTCCGATTTGGCATGTTGCTTTTCGCAAGCCAGAAATGCCTGGTTACGCTGAAGTAAAACCAGAGGAAGAGTCAAGAAATTTAGACTTTTGTGTCAAATTGCGTGCGCTGAAAAAGTTGAAGACTTTGCTTGCCGGTGAGCTTGCAGAAACTGAACAGAAAACTGGCAAAGCACTGTTTTCATATGCCGATACACTCAAAGAAAAACTTGGTCCAGGTAAATTCTTGGTTGCACCTACTCTTGAAAAAGCACACTATACAGCCACGATTCAAGAGACGGATGGATCTCAAAGAGATGCCCTAATCCTCCAAACTCTGATAACAGATGAAGGAAAACGGGGCAACACATCACGATTATACGAGGTGACGAATTACCAAATCGAAAAACTTGAAATAGCTTTTCCAAGTTTTTGGAGGCAAGAAGCATGGCGCAAGACCGACCCAGAGTTTGATCCAGATTCGTCTTTATTTATTCGCTTACGGTTTGAGCCGACTGGGAATTGTATTGATGAACGTCCCGGTGAGTATACATTTGGGGATAAAACTGTGAGCTATCCTAGCACGTCTATTTCTAAGGAAGCTAAGGCAGTCTATCCGGTTATTCAAAGCAGGACCGGGGGTATGAAGCATGATTATATCGCTATGCAAACAAATAGAACGACCATCGATGCATCTCAGCTTCGACCACCCGTCCTTTAGTCTGCGACGAGTTTGGTAAGATTAATGTTATTGGTTCCGCATCACCTTGTAAATAAAACCACTGCCCTAGAAAAGGCAGTGGTTTTTTGCTACACTTTTTTATTATGAGCACAGATCAAGGCCACATTATTCTTGGACTCGATCCCGGCTACGGTCGGATGGGTTTTGGTGTTGTTTATGTGAATGGTTCAAAGATCGAGCTTGTTGATTATGGAGTTTCTGTGACGACAAGCGGTGACGTTTTTGAACAGCGGCTCTTGAGTTTAGGAAATGATCTCCATGCACTTTTTGAACATCACAAACCGCATGTCGTGGCTGTTGAGAAATTATTTTTTGGCAAGAGCTCGACAACAGCGATGAAAGTCGCCGAAGCACGTGGAGTTGCCATGCTTATGGCCGCGCAATCCGGTGCTCCTGTTTTGGAGTTTACTCCAGCACAAGTGAAAAAAGCTCTCACGGGAAGCGGCACAGCCACCAAAGCCGGCATGCAAAAAATAGTTCAACAACTTCTGAAACTTCCAAACATCCCAAAACCCGACGACGCCGCCGACGCACTTGCGGTGGCTATTACGGCGAGTAATAAAAAGTGGTAGTTTCCTATTTTTTGGTTTAGATAAGGCTCGATGATTTCTCGAATGGAATATGTCAAACACAAAAAAACGGCGCGCGTCCTTGTGATGGAACGCGTGGAGTATTTTAATCGCATCTTTCGTTTTTCCTTTAGCAGGATCGCCGTCCGCAATCAAAAAACACGGTGGGGGAGTTGTTCGCGAAAAGGAAATCTGAATTTTAATGTGAAGATGTTGTTTTTGCCACAATATCTGATTGATTATATTGTCGTGCATGAGCTGTGTCATTTAAAACACATGAATCATTCAAAAGAATTTTGGCAACTTGTCGCAACGGCGATTCCAGATTTTGCCGCAAGAAAAAAGGAATTGAAAAAAACGGGAAAACTGTTATGAAACAATTAGAAGCTCTCGACATTCTCAAAACAGGTGCGAACGTATTTCTTACGGGAGAGCCGGGAAGTGGAAAAACGCATACCATCAACGAATATGCGTCTTATTTGCGTCGTCGCGGGATACAACCGGCCATGACGGCCTCAACGGGCATCGCGGCGACGCATCTTGGTGGATCCACGATTCATTCCTGGAGCGGAATCGGGATTAAGGATATGCTGAGCAAAAGTGATCTTTCCAGTATTCTTGGAAAGTCTTACGTCACAAAACGCATGGAGACGGCGCATGTTTTGGTGATTGATGAAATCTCCATGCTCTCTCCACAGACGCTCAATCTCGTGGATACGGTTTGCCGCGCTGTAAGAAAAAATGTACTTCCATTTGGTGGATTACAAACTATTTTCGTCGGAGATTTTTTTCAACTTCCGCCAGTGGTGAAAGAAGATCTTATTTTATTTTCTCAAGCGCGATTGTTTTCTGAGCCAGTGGGGACGTTTGCGTTTGAATCATCCGCATGGGTAAATGCAAATCCGGTCGTGTGCTATCTCACAGAACAGCATCGTCAAGATGACACCGATTATCTCACGTTGTTGTCCGCCATCCGACGCAATGAATTCAACGATGACCATCTTCTCTTTCTCAAAGAACGAAAAATTTTACCCAACCATGTTTCGGATCAAGTGCCAACATTATTTGCGCACAATACAGACGTGGATCGCATTAACAAACAAATGCTTGCTAAGCTTCCAGGAGAGCGTCATGGATTTGCCATGAAGGACGAAGGAAAAGCGGTGATTATCGATGCGCTCAAAAGAGGATGTTTGTCTCCGGAAGAACTTCATCTGAAAGTTGATGCAACGGTGATGTTTACCAAAAACAATCCAAAAGAAGGATTTGTGAATGGGACTCTCGGTGTCGTTGAAGGATTTTTGAAGGAAAATGGAAGGCCGATTGTGAAGACTCGTCAAGGCCAACGTATTGTTGTTGAGCCGATGAGTTGGATGGTGGAAGAAAATAGTAAAGTGCTTGCACGTCTGACACAAATGCCTCTGCGTCTGGCCTGGGCGATTACGGTGCATAAAAGTCAGGGGATGAGTTTAGACGCGGCTGTGATGGATTTGAGTCGCGTGTTCGAATACGGCCAAGGTTACGTCGCGCTTTCTCGAGTGCGTAGACTCTCGGGTTTATTTTTATTGGGATGGAACGAACAAACATTCGAAGTTCATCCTGGAATTTTGGAGCAAGATCGCCGATTTCGTTCGCAAGCAGATGATGCACAAAAGGAGTACGGGAGCATTGCACAAAATGAACTTCAAGAAATACACGAGCGATTTATCCTCTCATGTGATGGATTATTAATTAATGTGACTACAAAGAAGAAAAGAAAAAAACCTGCAAACAAAAAACCCTGACGCACGTCAGAGTCTTTTTTACATTTTGGGAACGATTTGGGAACACGTCCGAGAGATGTGAGGGGTTACATCAGTAAAAAAAACTTAAATGGGATCGAAATGATTTTTCCATCTGAAGACAAAGAAAGTTCTTGCGATGAAATTACCAATCCACGATCAATCCTTCGTTCTGTCATAGTCTTTGTTGCTTGTGCCGTCCCTTTCTCCCCCGAACCGACTTCAATAGCAACCTGCTGACCATTTGTCATTTGAAGAACAAAATCGCATCCGCCAGCCGAAGGATCATAAACTAAAGTTCCCTGACGCTTTGACGCAAATTCTCGATATAAATGAAGTGCAACCGCATCCTCCCAGTATTTCCCTTGTCTGGTTGCCATTGTGCCATCCGATCCCGCAATGCTTAACAATGAAGCTCGAAGTGCAGGACTCATGAAACAATACTTGGTTGGTTTTCGGACTGAACTTGTAGCCGAGCCGTATGGTGGAATTTTAATAAGACATTCGGCATCTGTCAGAACATCTAATACCGCCGCAAGTGTTATACCATTTGTCTCAATCATTTTTGCTAGTTTTGAAACAGCGATTGCATCATTTGCATCAGCAAGTAAGTAAAGTAAACGTCTCATCATTGCAATAGTCTCAATTTTCAAACTTCCCATTCTTGGAACATCTGTATGGATAATTTTATCGATCAAAATATTTAATGCTTCGTAAAACTGACTTTTGTTAGAATAATTGAAGGCGAACGGAAATGTACCAATCTCCAAATAATTCTCTATTTCAAGAGAGTCTATCTGTGACCAATACTGAACAACCTTTGTTTGTAACGACTGCAATTTTTGAAATGAATCAGTTACATTTCCGGATTCATACACAGCATCTTTAATTTCTTCTTTTAAACCATCGATGGGAGCAACTCCATGGCGGATCATTCCAAACTCTGTGAAGTTCATCGGATAAAGTTTTTCAAAAGACGAACGTCGCACAACATCAGGATTTGAACGTAATTCAAGTGCAGAAGATCCTGTACAAAAAATAAAACAAAACTTGGTCTTATCGTAAAGCACCTTAAGGGCAACTCCCCATTTTGAATCATATTGAGCCTCGTCAATAAAAATGAAAAACGGTTTCTGTTGTTTTTCAAAGGCAACTTCCAAAACACGTTCGTATGCTTCGAGAATTTCATTGAGAGAAATATTTAAGTTGACCGTAGCATCATCAAGTGAAATAAAAAGAATTCGATTTTTTTCAAGACCTTTTTTTTGTAATTCTTTTATAACTTCAAAATACGTCTGTGCCATGATTGTTGTTTTTCCGACTCCTCGCAATCCAGGCATGATAACCCATCGCTGTTCCGATGAACCATTCAAAAAATTGGTGTGATACACCCTTATTTTACCAATGATATTACGTGTCCCTTTTGCATTCTGAAGATAACCCCCCAAACGGGCTTCGGAACGGGTTAACTGGTTTTGTACGTAATTCAAGGCTTCTTCTCGCATAAAAATTGAGATATAAACTAATCAATGTTTCTTTTATATCACACTTTGAACAAAAAATAAAGCCTTTATTCATCCCTGAATTTAGGCTTTATTTGAGGATTTTGTTTTTTAAACACAATAGACCAGTTGCCAAATAATCTTATGCCTGCAAAATGTCATATTCGGCTGCAAGCCATTTTCAAAAACTTCAACATAGCTGTGCTATGTTTCAGCTTTCTCAAACGGATTTCG
>Ga0209824_10000030_pt1 | contig 122404 bp, 123 predicted proteins | sample VDWuncwatermetaG_FD_184124 | JGI IMG/M metagenome (GOLD analysis project Ga0209824, IMG submission 184124) | Wastewater microbial communities from Netherlands to study Microbial Dark Matter (Phase II) - VDW unchlorinated drinking water (SPAdes)... ... | reverse complement strand
TCGACCGCAAGACGGTCAGGCAGGCTTTCTTGAAGAAGTGCGAGTTTAAGAAGGAGCCTTTCAAGACGGTGGACGATTTCTTCGGCAAGGAGCTCCTTGCCCGCAACGCCGCGGCGTGGGAAGCCTCAATCGGTCGGCAGGTCAAGGACGTGCCCTCGTTCGAGCATGTTGTCGCGGAACTCCGAACCGGCTTGGAAAGGATCGTTGCCTAAGACCTGGCCGCCAACCAAGGTTGTAGATATATGAATCTTTATTGACAGGAGCTGAATCAAAACATAGAATGCTCTCAGTTCTTTCAAATATTTTCATAGGTGACCCGAAAGGGTCTGAAAAGAGAACTCCGTGTAAATCGGAGACGGTCCCGCCGCTGTAACTGAGGACGAACCTCAAATGTGCCCACTGACTGCGTTTCGCTGGGAAGGGTTGAGGGGAGGATGATCCAGGAGTCAGAAGACCTGCCTATGTGAGTTGCGCGTTCTTCCATTCAAATTTTAGATTGGGAGAACAGCTAGCCCGCGGATTCGTTAACGGGCTCCACGCGCAGAGTTGGGGACGAAGTTCAGTCGGGTGCAATCCTTAATCGCTTAGTTTTTGCGGTTGAGGATTTTTTATTTTAAGCCACCTGATGACGGACATGGACGCCGGGCGATGACGCTGTTGTTGGCTCGCCACGGTGAATGCACGGCCTCCGGCACGTACTGCGGACGGACCGACGCGCCGCTGACGGACAAGGGGCGGCAACAGGCAGCGACGCTAGCCCAAGTCCTCGCGCCCTATCCCATCTCCACCTGCTTCACCAGTCCGCTGTTGCGCGCCCGCGAGACGGCGCAAATCGCTCTTAAGGGCCGGCGCGTCCCGCTATCTGTAGACGATCGCCTGCGCGAGGTCGATTTCGGCGCGTGGGAAGGCCTTGCATATGCGGAGATCGAGCGGGGCTGGCCTCAGCTCATTCCCACCTGGCTCTCCGACCCATCCCGGGTCGATATTCCCGAAGGCGAGCCCTTCTCCGCGTTACACAACCGCGTGCGCGCGTTCCTCAGCGAACACGTGCGATCCGTGTCGGACGATAACATTCTCGTCATAGCGCACGGAGGGCCGCTCGCCGTGGTCGGCCTGGAACTTCTCGGCCGTCCGGCCAGCGAGTTTTTTAATCACGTGCCGCGCTTAGGAAGCTTGCGGCCGATCGACGTGCCGCTTCGGAAGGTCCTCCCGTGTTGACTTTTGTTCTAGGCGGCGCGCGCAGCGGCAAGAGCCGTCACGCTCTCGCGCTGGCGCGTGCAGCCGGTAAGTCCGTGGTCTTTGTCGCGACGTGTGTTCCACGTGATGAGGAGATGCGCGACAAAGTCGCGCGGCACCGCCATGAGCGGCCTTCCGGATGGGTAACGCTCGAGCACCCGGCTGATTTAGAACGCGCTCTCGATCAGCACGAAGGCAAAGCGGACGCAGCGCTGATCGACTGCCTCACCCTCTATCTTTCCGAGGCGCTTATGAAGGGAGAGGACCAGGACTCGATTCTGGAGAGGGTCGAGCAGTTCTGCCGATACGCGCAAAAGTCCTCGATGCCCATCATCGTCGTATCCAACGAGGTAGGGTTCGGGATCGTCCCGGAGACGCCTCTTGGAAGGGCCTTCCGCGATCTCGCGGGCAGCGCGAATCAGATAGCGGCCCGGCTGGCCCAGAACGTGTGGCTCGTCGCGGCCGGCATCCCGATCTCTCTCAAATCGCAGTCCTCGGCAAGGAGCATTGCATGACTCTCGAAGAGATCATCTCTCAAATCGAACCTCCGGACGCCGCCGCGGCTGAGAAGGCCCAGCAGCGGCTGGACCGGCTCACGAAGCCCCAAGGCAGTCTTGGACGGCTTGAGGTTCTTGCCCGGTGGCTGGCGTCCGTCACCAGGACGTTCCCATTGTCCATCGAGCGCCCGGTCGTCTTCACTTTCGCGGCGGATCACGGCGTCGCGGCCGAGGGGGTGAGCGCCTATCCGCAGGAGGTCACGGCCCAAATGGTCCTGAACTTCCTCGCCGGCGGCGCCGCCATCAACGCTTTGGCGAAGCAGGCCGGAGCCGACGTCGTCGTGGCGGACTTCGGCGTGGCGGTGGACTTCAAGCCGACGTCCGGTCTCATCGACGCGAAGATCGCCCGCGGCACGGCGAACATGGCCGTAGGTCCCGCCATGAGCCGCGAGCAGGCCCTGGGCGCCATCAACGAGGGCGCGCGAATCGCCCTGGCGTCCAAAGAGAGGGGCGCGGGGCTGTTCGCCCTCGGCGAGATGGGGATCGGCAACAGCACGGCCGCAAGCGCCCTCACGGCGGCGCTCACCGGGGCCTCCCCGGAAGAAGTGACCGGCCGCGGCACGGGCGTGGACGCGGACGGGCTCAAAAAGAAGATCGAAGTGGTTCGCCGCGCGTTGGTGGTGAACAAGCTCGATCCCGCCGATCCGATCTCGATACTCGCCCAAGTGGGGGGATTTGAGATCGCGGGCCTCGTCGGCGTAGTTCTCGCCGGAGCGGCGACGCGCACGCCGGTGATCGTCGACGGCTTCATCGCCTCGGCGGCGGCGCTCATCGCTTGCCGGATCGCGCCCGATGCGGTGCATTACCTGAGCGCTTCGCACATGTCGGTTGAGCGCGGCCATCAGCGGCTGCTGCGCGAGCTTGGGCTCACCGTCCTGTTCGACTTCGGAATGCGCCTTGGTGAAGGCACGGGAGCCGCTCTCGCCATACCGATTCTCCGCGCGAGTTGTGCCGTCTACAACGAGATGGCGACGTTCCCGCAGGCCGGCGTATCCGAACGCTCCGGCAGTCAAGCTGAGGAAGTAAAAAGCTGATGGGCGCGCAATTCATCCTGGCGGCGCAGCTGTTGACCATACTGCCCTTGCCTGCCATGAGCCGGGTTTCCCCCGCTGATTTAGGGCGTTCGATGCGCTATTACCCTCTCGTCGGTCTGGCGCTGGGAGCCGTGCTCGCCGCGGCCCAGCATGTCTTGTCGCGAGGGCTTCCCGCCGTTCCTGTCGGGACCATCGTCTTGGTTTTACTGGTGATCCTTTCCGGCGCACTGCATATGGACGGATTTGCGGATATGTGCGACGGCTTTTATAAAGGGAGAGACAAGTCGCAGATTCTTGCCATCATGAAGGACAGCCATAGCGGAGCCATGGCCGTTGTCGGGATTGCCTGCCTTTTTGCGCTAAAGCTGTCTTTCTTATGGAGCCTGCCGCAGGCCATTGTGCCGAGAGCGCTCATACTCATGCCGGCGGCGGGCCGTTGGACGATGGTTCTTCTGGCGTCCAGCTCCCAGTACGCGCGCAGCGAGGGCGGGACGGCGAAAAGCTATGTGGATCATGCCGGACCTAAAGAGGCAGCCATCGCCGCCCTTTCGATTGGTCTGGCGGGATGGCTCATTCTACAGGGGATGGGTCTAATGGTTTTGTTGGGCGTCACGCTCTTCGCGCTCATTTTCAGGAAATACGTCATCTCTAAGATCGGCGGAGTCACCGGAGACGTCCTGGGCGCCTGCGGCGAGATGAGCGAATGCATTTTTCTTCTAGGCGTTTGCCTGGCATCGGGGGGCCGTTAGTGCAGACCACCCACGGAGGAAAGGTCGAGGAATTCGCCAGGGCCTACGGACACGACCTATCGCAGGTTTTGGATTTCAGCACCAATACCAACTTGCATTTGGATCTGCAGCCCCTTCGCGATTTGCTGCGGGAATCCGTGGAAGCCGCTTTCCGCTACCCCGATCCGACTTACGCCCGTTTGAGGGCAGTCTTGGCCCTGCGGCATGGGGTGCTCCCTGAAAATATTCTGCCGTCAAACGGCTCGACGGAGCTCATTTACTTGATCGCCCGGCGTTTCCGCGCGCAAAAAGCCCTCATCTTCGCGCCCGCTTTCTCAGAGTATGAAGCCGCTTGCAGGGCGGAGTCCATGGAGATCGCGTTTGAGCTCGCGTTGGAAAAGGACGACTTCGTCTTTTGGCGGCCGGACCATATCGACGTCATTGGACTGATGAAGCCGGCCGTGGTTTTTGTCGGCAACCCCAACAATCCATCAGGAAGGCTCGCGGCCAAGGACTGGCTGGATCGCCTAGCCCTGGCCTGCGAACGCCACGGGACTCTTCTCGTGGCGGATGAGGCGTTCCTGGACTTTGTGCGGGATGCAGATATGCGCAGCTTAGCCCTCAGAAGCATGCGCTCCGCCAATATCTTAGTCATGAGATCTCTGACCAAGATATTCTCTATCCCCGGGTTGCGCATCGGGTATGCCGTCGGCCACCCCCGCACCATCGAATCGTTGGTCCGGTTTCAGCCCACCTGGAGCCTAAACGGCTTGGCTCAAGAAGTGGCGATCCAGCTTGCCGCGGATCCCGTCAAGTGGCGGCCGGCGCAAGGTGAAATGGCACGGGCCCGGCAGCGCTTCCATGAGGCCTTAAGGCAGGTTCCCGGAATCAAGATTTATCCTTCGGACGTGAATTTCTTTCTTTGCCGGCTCGATGAGAATATTTTCGAGATACAGAAACTTCAGGCGCGTCTGGGGCGAAGACGCATCCTGGTCAGATTCTGTTCGGATTTTCGCGGTCTAGGGGCAGGCTGCTTCATGCGGCTCGCCGTGCGCCGCGAAGAGGAGAACGCCATAGTCATCGAGGCGCTGAAGGAGTCGCTCTGCCATGCCGGCTAAATTGATCATGGTCCAAGGCACGGGCTCTTACGTAGGCAAGAGCATTATGGCGACCGCGTTGTGCCGCATCTTCAAACAGGACGGCTTTCGCGTGGCCCCGTTTAAGGCCCAGAACATGGCCAATAATTCCTACGTCACCAAGGATGGCGGCGAGATCGGGAGGGCCCAGGCGGCCCAGGCCGAAGCATGCGAGGTGGAGCCGACGGTCCTGATGAATCCGGTTCTGCTCAAACCGACCACCGACGTGGGGTCGCAGGTCATCGTGATGGGCAAGCCCATAGCCATGATGAAGGCGGTCGAATACCACGCCTACAAAATGAAACTCCTGCCCCAGGTGGCCAAGGCCCTGGAAGAGCTGCGCGCGTCCCACGACATCGTCGTGATCGAAGGCGCGGGCAGCCCCGCCGAGATCAATCTGCGGGACGCGGATATCGTCAACATGCGGATCGCGCGTATGACTAACTCCCCCGTCATCCTGGTCGGAGACATCGATAAGGGCGGGGTCTTTGCCCAACTTGTCGGGACATTGGAGCTTCTCACCGAAGAAGAAAAGGCATTGGTCTGCGGCTTCATCATCAATAAGTTTCGCGGAGACAAGAGGATTCTCGATCCTGGGCTGGATTTTATCGAAGGCAAGACCGGCAAGAAGGTCCTCGGCGTCATCCCCTACATCAAAGACTGCGAGGTGGCCGAAGAGGACACGATCCCGCTGGAAAAACTTTCCGCCAGCATAAGTGGAAAGGGAAAAATCTTGGTGGAAGTCATACGCCTGCCGCGCATCTCCAACTCCACCGATTTTGAAGCCCTGGAACGGGAGCCGGACGTCTCGCTGCGGTATATCGCGTCCCCGCCGATGAATTCCTTGCCGGACGTCCTCTTCATCCCGGGTTCTAAAAGCAGCATCGCCGATCTTCAGTTCCTGCACAAAAGCGGCTTGGCCGCCTATATCAAGAAATGCGCGCGCGCGGGAGTGGAGATCGTGGGAATCTGCGGCGGTTATCAGATGCTGGGCCGTCGGATCTTTGATCCTAAAAAAGTCGAAGCGAATCGCTCAGAGGCCGAGGGGCTGGGGCTTTTAGACTCCATAACCGTTTTTAGTCCTAAGAAACTCGCCGCTCAAGTTCGAGCCGTGCATGTGGAGACGGGGCTTGAGGTGGATGGATATGAAATCCACATGGGCTGCACTCAGGGAAACAACGACCACAGCGCTGTTTTTAAGATAGTGGAGCGACATGGCATCTCGGTGGAGGCGCTGGATGGAGCAAAGGCTTCCACGAGCGCCGTGTGGGGGACTTACATCCATGGGATTTTCGATTCCCCTGAGTTCAGGCGGTCTTTTTTGAATCGCTTGAGGCAGACCAAAGGATTGCATCCCTTGAATATGGTCAAACCAAAAGATCGTTTGGCTGGATACGACAAGCTCGCGGCCGTCGTGCGAAAGTCGATCGACATGAAGCTGATTTACCGCATTTTGGACGGTTCCAAGTGAGGAGCGAAGCCCTTTCCATCTTGATCCTGGCTTACGGCCTGGATCTCGTCGTGGGAGACCCGAGATGGATGCCGCATCCCGTCCGTTGGATGGGGTATGCCATCGACCGGGGAGAGCGTTTTTTGAGGCGTTGGATTCTAGGGGAATACATCGCCGGCGGATTGCTGGTCTTCTTCGTCGTCGGCGGCTCGTTCGGTCTTTCCTGGTTCTTGATCAAGAGTTGCTTTTCACTGTGGCATCCTTTGGGCTTGGCCGTCTCCATATTCCTCCTATTCGCCTGCATATCCACCAAGGACCTCGATGTCGAAAGCCGCGAAGTGTTCACAGCCCTGGTAAGGAAAGACCTCCCGCTTGCCAGACATAAGGTCGCCATGATCGTCGGCCGCGACACCGGGCATTTGATGGAGCGGGACATCATACGAGCGACGGTGGAGACCGTCGCGGAAAACACGGTGGACGGGATCATATCGCCTCTTTTCTTCGCCCTCATTGGCGGGGTGCCGCTCGCCGTCGCCTATCGAGCGGTCAACACTTTGGATGCCATGATCGGCCACAAGACGGAGCGCTACTTCAAGTTCGGGTTCGTCGCGGCAAAGGTCGATGACTGGGCCAATTTCATGCCCGCCCATCTCTCCGGAGTCCTATTCCCATTGGCCGCGGGTCTACGGGGCTTTTCCTTACGGGGCTCATGGGAATCGGCCTGGAGGGACGGCTTTTACACGTCTCATCCCAACTCCGGAGTTCCCGAAGCCGCCATGGCGGGCGCCCTCGGCGTTCAACTCGGCGGAATGAATTCATACATGGGGATGCCCGTGCCGACTCCGCTGTTGGGCCAGCCCCTGCGCGCCTTGGAGGCGCACTGCATCAAAGAGGCCATCACGGTCATGTACGTGTGCTCCGGCATCACCTTTCTTCTGGTTCTGATCTTGAAAATAACTTTCATGAGGTTCTCGTCATGACCTCCTATCCACGGATCATCATCGCCGGCACGCACAGCGGGGCGGGAAAGACTTCGGTCACTTTGGCGCTCTTATCCGCCCTTGCGCACGCGGGGAAGCGGACGCAAGCGTTCAAAGTTGGCCCGGATTACATCGATCCGAGCTACCACACGGCGGTGACCGGGCGTTACTCTCGAAATCTCGACGCCTGGATGCTTGGGCCGGACGCGATAAAGCAAGTCTTCTCAAACGCGATGCGCGGAGCGGACATTGGCGTCATCGAAGGCGTCATGGGTCTCTTCGACGGCCTCGGCGCGTCTGAAACAGCCAGTACTGCGGAGATGGCCAAGACTCTTAAGGCTCCGGTCTTATTGGTTATCGACGGACACGGCCTTTCGCGTTCCTCGGCCGCGATGGCGTTGGGCTATAAACACTTTGACCGCAAGGTCAAAGTGGCCGGAGTCATCCTTAACAACGTTTCCGGAGAGAGGCACGCGAAGCTTCTCGAAGACGCGATTGAGTCGCATGCCAAGATCCCGGTGCTCGGTTTTTTGCCGCGAGATCCGGCGATCCAAGTCCCGGAGCGCCATTTGGGCCTGGTCACGGCCCAAGAGCAGGGCCCTCTGAAGGAATTAAAAGAGAAGCTTGGCGAACTGGCCTTGCGGCATTTAAAAATGGACCGGATCGTCCAGCTTGCCCATCAAGCGCCGCGGCTGCATTGGCCGTCTTTTGCCGAGGCGCCCAAGGGAGGGACTTCCGTGTGCCGGATCGGAGTCGCTCAGGATGCCGCTTTCAGCTTCTATTATCGCGACAACCTGGAGCTCTTGGAACAAATGGGCGCTAAGATTGTTCCTTTCAGCCCGTTGCGCGACCGTCGGCTGCCGGACGTCGAGGCACTTTACTTCGGAGGAGGCTTTCCCGAGGTTCATGCGGCGGAATTGGAAGCCAACGGCAGCCTGCGTGCCGATCTCAAAGAAAAGATCGCCGCGGGCCTCCCCGTTTATGCGGAGTGCGGCGGGCTTATGTATCTGTCCGAAGCGATAGGCGATGCAAAAGGCAAAGCGCGTCAGATGGTGGGGGCTATCCCCGGTCAAGTGATGATGACGGACCGCCTCCAAAATTTCGGTTACGCCGAAGCGACTGTCCGCCGGAAAACGATCTTGGCGGAGGCGGGAGACGCGATCCGCGGCCACGAATTCCATTATTCTCGCCGGGCCGAAGAACTTCCTGACTCGAACGCGGCGTATGAGATCAGAAAGCTTCGGACGGGCAATACTCGCCTGGAGGGATTCGCCTCCGAGAACGTTCTTGCCACCTATCTCCATATCAACTTTCTGAGTAATCCCTCCTGGGCTCGCCGCTTTGTCGAAAGTGCGGCTCGGTTCGGCGCGAAGACGGCGTTAGTCTCGCTCATGCTTGGCATAGTCGGCCTCTTTCTCCCCACGCGCGCCCATGCCATGCACATATCCGAAGGTATTTTGCCCGCTTCATGGGCCGCGCTGTGGTTTGCCGTGGCCATCCCTTTTCTTATTTGGGGAGTGCGTGATCTTGAGACGCGCAGCACCCGGGAACCTTATTTTAAACCGTTGGTCGGCCTGGTCGGCGCTGCGGTCTTTGTCATTTCCTGCATGCCTGTTCCAGTCCCGACAGCCGGCTCGTGCTCTCATCCCTGCGGAACGGGCTTGGCGGCCATCGTGATAGGCCCCGCTTTGACGGTCGTGGTGACGAGCGTTGCTTTACTGCTTCAGGCGCTATTCCTTTCCCATGGAGGCTTGACTACGCTTGGCGCGAACATCGTTTCCATGGGCGTCGTCGGAGCTTTTGCCGGATACGGAGCCTTTCGATTTCTGCGGCGACTTGGCGTCCCTTGGATTATTTGCGCCTTCATGGCCGGCTTGATCTCGGATTGGGCCACATATGCGACCACCTCCTTCGAACTCGCCAGCGCCCTCCACGGCACGGGCTCGCTTGGGCGAATGTTTATGGTGGTTGTAGTTGCCTTCGTTCCGACTCAGTTGCCGTTGGGGATTTTCGAGGGATTTCTGACGGCGGGCGCCTATCGCTTCCTTTTTATGCGTCGTCCTGAATTGCTTGGCATGCGACCCCAGGAGAATGTCGTATGAAAAAAACAACATGTATCGGGATGCTGGCCATTCTTGTCTCCGTGGGATCGTGGCTGGCACTGAAAGGTTCCCATGCTCAATGGCTGGGCGTCGATGAGACGGTCGTGGGAAAGTTCGCTGATGAAGCCGGGCGCCCGGCCCGTAAGCCTTATATTAATACCGACCAAGGCGATCTTCTTTTGTTCGTCTTTTTGCTGGCCGGAGCGGGCGGCGGATTCATTGGCGGCTACTGCTACCGCGAGCTCTTTGTCTCTAAAGGGCGCGACGCCCTCTCCAATGTTTAATCTTTCCCTGGACGGCTTCGCCAATAAGGACGGCGCTCTTAGGCGCTTGGACCCGCGGACAAAATTAGCCTGGGCCCTCTCCGCGACCCTTGCGATCCTCATGTCGTCCGATGTCTTTTTCTCTGCAGCTATCGCCGCTCTCTGCATAGGTCAGTTTCTCTGCTTGGGCCTGCCGAAAAAAATAGTCCTGTCCAAGGCGGCGGCTTCCTTGGGGATGGCGCTTATGCTCGCCATATGCCAGACCTTCATGACGGGATCGACGCCGCTATTTTCCTTCTCATTTGCCGGAATGATGCTGACCGCAACGCGGGAAGGATTGCAGCATGGAATCCTGTTGAGTTCCCGTGCATTGGGGGCCGGCAGCGTCATGTTGTTGTTGAGCGCCGTTACCCCGGCCTATGAGATATTCCTTACCCTGCGCTGGCTCGGACTTCCCGCGAGCCTCGTGGAGATCGCCATGCTGATATATCGATATGCATTCGTTCTTCTGGAACGGGCCGGCGACATCATGACGGCTCAAAAAATTCGCCTCGGATATTCCGGCATCGGGAACTCGTTGTCTTCGATGGGCACGTTGGAGGGGGCGCTGATGCTCGGTTCCATCGATCAGGCGGCTGCTGTTTTTGAGTCCATGCGAGTACGGGGCTACAACGGCAGGATGCCGTTCGGCGCGATGCCGCGGATAAAATCGCTCGACCGCTGTTTGGCCTGTCTCGCTCCACTGGTTGCGTTGGCCGTCTCTCTGGCCATGCGAATATGAATTCGTCGAAACGGAGCGAAGCGCCGGCGATCGAAGTCTCCGGTATTTTCTTTGCTTATCCGGGTGGAACCCACGGCTTGGAGAACGTCGATTTCCAAGCGGCCGCAGGTGAATTTGTTGCTTTGCTCGGGGCAAACGGCTCCGGGAAGACCACGTTGATCAAGACCCTGCTTCGACTTCTGACGCCGCAGAAGGGCCTGGTCCGCGTTTTCGGTAAAAATATCGGCGATTGGCCGACAAATGAGCTCTACCAGCGCGTAGGGGCCGTTTTTCAAAATCCTGACGATCAACTCTTCGCTCATACGGTTGAAGAGGATGTCGCGTTCGGGCCTCGAAACTTGGGGTTGCCCGAATCCGAAGTGGCGCGTCGGGTCACGGAAGCCCTCGAATCCGTTTCGGCCGCGCCGCTGCGTGCCCGGGCCATCCATCAACTGAGCTTCGGTGAGAAGAAACGCGCGGCGATCGCCGGCGTGTTGGCCATGCGCCCCGCCGTGTTGCTTTTAGACGAGCCGACGGCCGGACTTGATCCGGCCGGTGAGAGGCTGATGATGAGCCTTCTTGGTCGCTTGAACGTGGAAAGTAAAATAACCGTCGTTCTCGCCACGCACTCGGTGGACCTGCTACCGCTTTTCGCGCAACGCATCTGCGTCTTGAACGAGGGTCGAGTTTTGGGAGATGGAACGCCGGAGGATGTTTTTTGCAACTCCCGGATCATCGGTGAGGCGGGACTGAGGCTGCCCTACGTCTCCAGCCTCCTCGATGAGATGAAGCGATCCGACGGCGTGCCGGTCCGCGGGCTGCCTCTGACCGTGAGCGACGCCCGCCGGGAGCTGCTCAGGCTCATGCCCGTATTTTCTTGCCAAGAGAGGCTGAATGATAACCGCCGCTGACGCACGCACGGCCGTGCTCCTGATTGGACACGGGAGCAAGGACCCCGAGGGCAACGCGGAGTTCGCGAACTTCGCCGAGGGTGCGGGTGTTCGCCACTGCCTGCTCGAGTACGCCGAACCTTCGATCCCTACGCTATTTAAACAGCTTGCGGAAGAAGGGATACGGCGCGTGGCGGCCATCCCCTATTTCCTCTTTGCCGGAGCGCACGTGAAGCGCGACATCCCGCAGGCCATAGAGGAAGAGCGAAATAAATATCCGCAGATGGATATCCGGTTGGGACGGCATTTGGGCGTCGATGATCGCCTGCTCCGCGCCATGGCGGATCGCCTCGGCCCCTCCGACAGCAACGCGGTTCTCCTCGTGGGGCGCGGCAGCCTTGAGCCCGGACCAATCGAAGACATGAAGGCGGTGACGCGAGCCTTCGCCGAGCTCAACAAACTGCCTCATGTGGAGCATTGTTTTATCGCCCTTGCGCCCCCCGATCTGCCTGCCGGAATCGCAAACTGTCGAGCGCGAGGAGCGAAGAATGTCACCGTGGTTCCCTATTTCCTGTTTACCGGGATTCTCGTCAAGAGAATCGAAAGGATCAGCCGCGAACTGGGCGCGCAGGTGCGTCCGCACCTGGGACATCATGAAGAGCTTGTCCGGTTGTTGCGCGAACGAAAGCTCGAGATGTGGGCCTGAGGACTCCTGCCTGTGACGATAAACGACATGCGCCAGATGACGGACAAGGGCCGGGATATCGAAGATCGGAGCTTCGCCATCATCGACGGCGAAGCCGGCCCGCATGACTTTACGCCGGCCCAATGGCAAGTCGTACGGCGCGTCATCCACGCGACCGCCGATTTCGAGTTCAAGACTTTGATGAGCTTTCACCCGGAAGCCGTTTCTTCGGGCATTGCCGCGCTCACGTCCGGCCGCCCCATCATCGTGGATGTCAAGATGATCACGGCCGGCTTGAATGAAGACCGGCTCCGCGCTTACGGCTGTTCGGTCCATTCGTTTATTTCCGATGAGGACGTCATCACTACCGCCAAAAACAAGGGATCGACTCGCGCCATTGAAGCCATGCGCAAGGCTCATCGGGCGGGCCTGATCGACGGCGGCGTAATCGCCATCGGCAACGCCCCCACGGCGCTTTTAGAGACGGTTCGCTTGGTGCGGGAAGAAGGAGTCAGGCCGGCGTTGATCATCGGAGTGCCGGTCGGCTTCGTCTCGGCCGCGGAATCGAAAGAAGCCGCACGGCGCCTCGACGTACCCTTCATCGTCGCTCAGGGCCGCAAGGGCGGCAGCACGATAGCCGTGTCCATCATTCATGCCCTGCTGCTGCTGTCGACGCAGCCGGCGCTCATGGGAGGCACGGCAAGTTCCCCATGATGGTCGACCCGCCTAAAGACAAGAGCAAGCTCAGGACCGGGTTTACGACGGGAGCCTGCAGCGCCGCCGCGGCCAAAGCCGCGACGTACGTTCTGATCCATCAAACGCCCTTGAGCGAGATGGAAATCACGCTTCCCGTGGGTAAAAAGATCGTATTCAAACTGGAGAAGTGTTTTTTCAATCAACGGGAGGCCACCTGTTCGGTCATCAAGGACGCTGGCGACGATCCGGACTGCACCCATGGAGCGGAATTGACGGCCAGCGTCTCGTGGCTGGATAAACCGGGAGTCGTTCTTTTGGAACGGGGGGCGGGAGTGGGCCTCATCACCAAGCCGGGCCTGGGATTGGCTGTGGATGGACCCGCCATCAATCCTGTCCCTCGGAAAAACATCACCGCCATGGTCGTGGAGGCGGCGGGCGCCGTCTTGGAGCGCAAAGGCCTGCGGGTGGTCATATCGGTGCCGCGAGGCGAGGAGATGGCGAAGAAAACGATAAGCGCCCGGCTCGGCATTATGGGGGGCATCTCCATACTGGGAACGACCGGAATCGTCGTCCCGTTCTCAACGGCGGCGTATCGCGCCAGTATCGATCAGGGGATCGACGTCACTTTGACTGCGGGCTACGATCATGTTGTCCTGACCACGGGGAGCAGAAGCGAGGAATTCGCGATGAGGCTGTTGCCTGAGTTGAAGGAAGAGGCATTTATCCAGATGGGGGACTTCGTCGGTCATACGTTGAAATACGCGGCGAAGAAGGGAATTAAAAAAGTCTCAATCTGCGGGATGCCCGGGAAAATGTCCAAGATCGCCGCTGGCAAGATGATGACTCATGTCAAAGGCTCACAGGTGGACATGGCGCTTCTGTCTCGGATCGCCGAGGAATGCGGAGCGTCTGGACCGGTCGTGGAGGAAATGCGGCGGGCCAACACGGCGCGGCATGTGTCGGAGATGATCGCCCAGCATGGAATCGCCGGCTTCTTTGACAAGGTTTGCCGGAAAGTTTGCGAGGCCTGTCGCGCTCACGTCTCGGACGCTCTCGCTGTGGAATGCCTTCTGACCGATTTCGATGGGAAGCTTATGGGGCGACATGAGATCGCTTGAGACAAAACGGAAGGTCCAGGGAGGGAATATGTCGGTGCAGACGGAAGAAAAACCGAAAATCCAGCCGTACCGCAAGCAGCTTTTAATTTGCACGGGCCCTCGGTGCGCCCCAGAGGCCTCGGAAGCGCTGTTTGAATCTTTAGGTCCGAAATTGAAGGAATACGGCCTGACGGAAGGAGAGTGCCGGGTCAAACGGACGCGCGCCGGTTGCTTCGCGGTTTGCAAAAAGGGCCCTATCGTCTGCGTGCAGCCGGACGGCATCTGGTATTTCGGCGTGACTCCTGAGGTCATGGATCGCATCATTGTTGAGCACCTGAAAGGCGGCAGACCGGTGGAGGAGCATGTTTTCCATCGCGGTCCTGGCGATCCCAGCGAAGCCGGACTCGTCGCGAAGCGGAAAGATCCAGAGCCTGACTTCGCCGGTTTCCTGAAGGCGCTCTGCGAGAACGGGGAAAGAATCCTAATCACCAAGCCGGAAGGCGTCATTTCCGAGATTCGAGGCCGGATCGACTACTCGACAAAAGGAGATTGGATCGCCCTCAAGACATCAGGATGTCCGTGCCACATCCACCTTGCGCGCCAGGAGATCGCCCGCGCCTCATTCATCAATCGGACGAAGACCGACGGGCACATCACTCGCCTCGTGGAGTTCAGAGCCAAAGACGGTCGGATACTGCTGAGAGTTTATTTCCCCGCGGAACCTGCTTCCAACACGGCGGAGTACGACCGATTAAAGGAGCTCTATGAAAACCAACTGTCAGTTCTCGCCTGAAGAACGCCTCGCCGTTTACCGGGCGATTAATGAGAGGCGCGATATCCGCCATTTCGTTCCCTTTGATTTGGAGGAAGGCGTCTTGCGACGGCTTCTCGAAGCGGCGCACACGGCGCCCTCCGTCGGTTTCATGCAGCCCTGGGACTTCATCGTCATCCGCGACGAGGATCGAAGGCGAGATATCCGCGACCATGCCCTGGCCGAAAAGGAGAAGGCGGGGCGACACTACACGGGCGAACGCGCCGAGCTATATCGAGGACTCAAGGTCGAAGGGATTGCGGAGTGTTCGGCCGTTATTGTCGTGACCTGCGACCCGGAGCGCGGCGGATCGGTCAACCTGGGGCGGACGACGATGCCGCAAACGGCTCAATTCAGCGCTTGCGCCGCCATCCAGAACCTCTGGCTTGCGGCTCGCGCCGAGGGTCTAGGCGTGGGTTGGGTCAGCATCCTGGAGCCGTCCTGGGTCAAGGAGCTGCTGGGCATCCCTCCGAATATAGAGATGATTGCTTTGCTGTGCGTGGGCGCGGCCCGGGATTTCCCGCCCAAGCCCTTGCTTCAAACAGCGGGATGGCGGCAGCGGGAGCTTTTGGAGAAAGTCGTGCATGCAGGATATTGGGGAACGCCTTATTCGTGGGGGAAGACGGCTTTGGAGCAGAAATCATGAAATCGAGGGGGTGTGTCGACATGAAAAAAAGGAACGCCAAAAAGAAAAAGGACGTCATTGCCGTGCGCAAGTCCTGCAAGGCGAAAGGCACGGGACTTTCGCACTACGTCATGACGGAACCGAGGAAGAAGTGAAATCACGCCCGACGCGGGCCGCCCTGCTTCAGCCGAGGCGGGGCGGCCCGTCCGAATCGAACCGCGGCCTGTATTTCAATACAGGCAACGGACCCACACTGCAACCCGTGGACATCGGCCACCGCGATTACGTCGGCTTGGTCGATCCCGACACGGCCTTCTGGTCGCTGATCCGAAAAGACAAGCTCGGCAGCGCCCTAACCGATGGTCCGTTGCTGCTCGCTTACCGCAGAAGGGCGGCGGTCTTTGCCAAAGAGATGGAAACCTTGCGATTCGGTCTGAGGCCTTCGGCCGTGTATTTCAATCCCACCGACCGCTGCAACTTGAATTGCACCTACTGCTACATCCCCGCAACAATGCGCCGCGGCGGCATCCATATGTCGCGCGAGCGGCTGATCGGCGCGTTGGCGATCCTCAAGGATTATTTCGCGACGACTCTCCCTCGCGGGACCAAGCCGCAGATTATTTTTCACGGCGCGGAGCCGCTGCTGAACCACGAAGCTGTTTTTGCCGGCATCGATCAGTTCCGGAAATATTTCCGGTTCGGCATCCAAACCAACGGCACGCTGCTGGATGATGACGCGATCGAGTTCCTGACGTCGCGCGGCGTGTCCATCGGCCTTTCGCTGGATGCGGAGGTTGAGGCCATCGCCCGTCGAACCCGCAAGACGTGGGGCGGAGGCGGCATTTATCACAAGGTGGTCCGCGCCCTGGAGAGGCTGCGGGGTTATCCCGATTACAGTGTGATCTGCACCGTGACCCGCGAGAATGTGCGTCGCCTGACGCGTATCGTGGACTTCTTCCACGGTCTGGAGATTCCCACCTGCATGCTCAATCCCTTGCGGTGCACGCGGGAAGGGGCGCGCGGGATCAAGCCCGGCGATCGGGAAATGAGCCGGTACTACCTCCAGGCGCTCGATCGAACCAACGAACTTTATCGGCGGACGGGACGCAAACTGGTCGTGGCCAACTTCGCCAATACTCTCATCGGCATTCTCGCGCCGCAGGCGCGCCGCTTGATGTGCGACATCTCCCCATGTGGCGGCGGACGGAGCTTTTTTGCCGTCTCGGCACGAGGCGACATGTTCCCGTGCAGCGAATTCATCGGTCTTGAGAAATTCATGGGCGGCAATCTATTCCGGGACGGGATCGCCGACGTTCTGGAAAGCGCCGCATTCCGCCGTGTGACCGAGCGGAAGGTCGAGGACATCGATCCTTGCTGTCGGTGCGCGGTGCGGCATTTCTGCGGCGCCCCCTGCCCGGCGGAGGCCCACGAGATGAACGGCGGCATGCGGCGCATCGGCGCATTCTGCGAACTCTACGAAGACCATATCCGCTACGCGTTGAGGCTGATCGCCGATGGGCGCGAAGACGCGTTCCTCTGGGACGACTGGGACGCGGACACGACCACTTCCTTCAAATGGGAGTAAGGCGACTTTGAAGGTGAAACCATGAACGAAGCGAAAGTCCACGTCATCGGAATCGGACACGACGGGCCGACGGGCTTGAGCCCGGCAGCCCTGGCCATGATCGAGCAGGCCGAGATCCTCTTCGGCGGGGAGCGCCACCTCGCTTTTTTCCCGGATACAAGCGCGGAAAAAATATGCGTGAAGTCAAATCTGAAAGAGGTTTCAGTCAGGATCAGGGCCGAATTGGGCAAGAAGCGTATGGCCGTCCTGGCTTCCGGGGATCCGCTTTTCTACGGCATCGCGAAGTATTTAATGGCCCAGATCCCCAAGCAGCATTTTGAGATATTTCCCAACGTCAGTTCCATGCAGCTTGCCTTCGCCAAAGCCAAGGAAAGTTGGGAAGACGCCGCCATCCTGAGCCTCCATGGGCGGCCTGCCGAGGAGATGCTCGAAGCGGCGAGGGAAGCCAAGAAGATCGGAGTATTCACGGACGATCACAACACTCCGGCGAGGATCGCGCAGCTTCTCTTGGAAAACGGCCTGGATGATTTTACCGCCACGGTGTGTGAAAACCTCGGCGGCGCTGATGAAAAAGTGACCCAGTTGGACTTGCCGGAACTGGCCAAGAAAGAGTCCTCCGTCCTCAACGTCCTAGTGCTGGTCAGGAAGCCTTACGCGCCGTCGCCGTCATTGAGCGGGTCTAAAAAATGGCTCTTGGGCATCGCTGATTCTGAATTCCATCAGCGTACTCCTGAGAAAGGACTCATCACCAAGTGCGAGGTCCGGGTCTTGAGCCTGGCCAAGCTGAAACTGGAACCCGACAGCGTGGTCTGGGATATCGGCGCCGGGTCGGGCTCCGTTTCTATAGAAGCGGCGCTTCTGGCGCGTCAGGGCAAGGTGTATGCGATCGAGAAAAATACCGAGGACCACCGCTTGATCCTCAAGAACATGGAAAAGTTCCAGACGGCGAACATGCAAGCAATCCATGCTCTGGCCCCCGATTGCCTTAAAGATATAAGCGGCGATCCTGACGCGATATTCATCGGCGGGAGTTCCAGCAGCATGGGAGAAATCATCGCTCTCTGCGCGCGGCGACTTCAGCCGAAAGGCCGCTTGGTGGTCAACGTGGCGACGATCGAGAATCTCTTCGACGCCTGGCAAGCCATTAAAAAGATGGGCTGGCGCAGTGAAGCGGCTTTGATCAGCGTGTCGCGCAGCCAGCCGATCCTGGAACTCACACGATTCGCCGCTCTCAATCCGGTCTATATTCTCAGCGCCGAAAAGCCCGCTCAGGGAGGTGCCGTATGATCGCTAAAGAAAAAATAGCCGTTATCGCCATCACTAAGCATGGATCCGTTCTCGCCGAGAAGCTCTACCAGTCCTTGGATCAGAGTGACCTCTTCATTTCTGCCAAATTCAAAAAAGAGATCCCGGCCAAAGCGGGTAGGATCACCTTCACCGTTGATCCCATCAAGGTGGTCACGGAAAGGATATTTTCATCTTACGAGGCGCTGATCTACGTGGTCTCCTTGGGCGCCGTGGTCAGGACCATCGCGCCGTTTCTTAAGGACAAGAATTCAGATCCCGCTGTGCTGGTCATCGATGACAACGCTAATTTTGTCATCAGCGTGTTGTCTGGCCATGTCGGCGGAGCCAACGAACTGACCGAGGAAATCGCAAAACTCCTCGGTTCACAGCCTGTGGTCACCACCGCCTCCGACGTGGGCAAGACCATCCCCGTGGATATTTTGGGCCGCGAGTTCGGATGGACGCTGGAATCGAAAGAGAACGTCACCAAGGTCAGCGCCTCGGTCGTAAATCAGGAGCCGATCGGCTTTTACCAGGAAGCGGGGGAGCCTGGCTGGTGGAAACGGGAGACTCCGCTGCCAGCCAATATACGGCTTTGCCGAAGCTTTGAAGAACTGGATGATCCCGCTTTCAAGGCGGTCCTCGTCGTCACGGATAAGCAGCTGCCGGATGACTGGCCGTTGCGTTCCAAGGCTGTCGTGTATAGGCCTAAGAGCTTGGTTCTGGGGATGGGCTGCGACAAGGGCGCCAGCTTGCAGGACATCGAGGATTTGGTTTTCAAGACATTGGCCGGCCACGGCCTTTCCAGCAAGTGTCTCAAAGCCGTGTCCACGGTGGACCTCAAGGCGGAGGAGCCGGGGCTCAAGGAGTTCGCGCAGAAGCACGGCTTGCCGCTCCATTGCTTCACGCGGGAAGACATTAACCAGGTGAAAGACCTTCCCAACCCATCGGTGATGGCTATGAAACACATCGGGGCCATCGGCGTCGCCGAACCGTCCGTTCTGCTTTGTTCAGGGGCGGAGGCGCTTCTCGTGCCCAAGGTCAAAGCGCCGCGCGTGACTCTCGCTATTGCGCGCATGAATTCCAAGTTAGGTGTGACTGCGGAAAAGACGCTCACGGCTGTAGGAGGCCAACATGTCTGACGCCAATCTCGCGCCCAAGCGAGGCAAGCTGTTTCTGGTCGGATTCGGCCCCGGCAGCCACGATCACTTGACATTTCGGGCTAAGGCCGCCATCGACGAGGCCGAGATCGTCATCGGCTATCGGACTTATATTCTGCTCATCAAGGAACTCCTTCACGGAAAGAAAGTCATTTATACGGGGATGACCGAGGAGCTTTCGCGGGCCCGTCGCGCCATCGAATTCGCTTTCGAAGGACACAAAGTCGCCTTAATCTCCAGCGGAGATGTCGGGATTTACGGCATGGCGGGACCGGTCTTCGAACTCCTGAAGGAGCGGAACTGGATGCGCGAAGAGCTGGAGGTCGAGGTCATCCCCGGAGTCACCGCAGTCTCCGCCTGCGCGTCCATCTTGGGCGCTCCTCTGGTGCACGATTTCTGCGCCATCAGCCTAAGCGACCTGATGACTCCCTGGGACGTCATCGTGAAAAGGCTCAAGGCCGCGGCTGAGTCGGATTTCGTCATCAGTCTTTACAATCCCAAGAGCGGTCGCAGGACCCGCCAAATCGTGGAGGCTCAGCGGATCATTTCACAGTATCGAACTCCACAGACCCCGGTGGGGATCATCAAGAGCTGCAAGAGGGACCTTGAGAACATCGTCGTCACGACCCTCGCCGACATGCTCAACCATGAGATCGGCATGCTGACGACGATCATCATCGGGAACTCGAATACTTTTCGGTTTCACGATTACATGGTAACGCCCAGAGGCTACACCAATAAATACAATCTCACGACCAGCGAGGTGAGGCCGGGCCAGAGACCGGCCCATTCCCTCAATGTGGAGGCCTTAGACCGCGATGCCGCCGCGAGCGCGGGGGAAGTCCCGGCTTCAAACGCCGCGCCGGAGACGGACATTGCCGGTTCGGCGGCGCCGCAAGGCGAGACCCCCAAAGTTCCGTCTCCCTCCCCAACCATCGGCACGCTTTATGGCATCGGCGTGGGACCGGGAGATCCTCAGTATCTCACGGTTCGTTCGACCCAAATCCTGGGAAACGTCAAGCATGTATTCTATCCCTCCTCCTCCGGCACCGATGAAAGCCTGGCGCTCAACGTCATCGAGCCTTACCTGGGCCGTTGCGTCAAGTTTCACCAGCTCTACTTCCCCATGACCAAGGATCGGGTCGAATTGGAGAAACATTGGAAAGAGGCGGCGGAGCAAGTGTGGAACGTGGTCGGCTGGGGCAAAGATGCGGCGTTCGTGACTTTGGGCGACTGCACTATCTACAGCACCTATATGTACCTGCTCAGGACGCTCAAGGAGACGCATCCCGAGATCGTCTATGAGACGGTCCCCGGGATCAGCTCTTTTCAGGTCGCCGCATCCCTTATCGACCAAGCCGTTTCGGAGGGGAAAGAGCGCGTGGCCCTGGTTCCCGTCAATCGCGAGGTCAGCAACGTCGAGGACGCGCTGGATCACTACGATACGATCGTTCTCTTTAAGGTCGGTTCGAAGCTCCCGCAAGTGATGGATCTCTTGGAGCGCAAAGGCTTGATGGATTGCGCCACCCTCTTCAGCTATCTGGGGACTCCGGACCAGACCATCGCGAGGAGCCTGCGGGAAGTCAAGCGCGAGAAGATCGGATATATGTCGCTGATGCTGATCAAGAAGCCTCAGCCGGCGGCATCTCAAGAAGAGGAAGAAGCCGAGACGCGGTTGGAAGCTGCGCCGGTTCTTAATTGAGCATGGAGCGACAGATAATGCCAGGCCGGGTTTACCTCGTAGGCGCCGGTCCCGGAGATCCGGAGCTGCTGACGCTCAAGGCGGCTCGTCTCCTTAAATCCTGCGACGTCGTTCTTTACGACTCCCTGGTCCCCACGGAAGCATTGAAGCTGGCTCCCCAGGCGGAAAAAATCCATGTGGGGAAATGGCGAAGCCGGTATGATCCCGCCTGGGACACCAAATACAAAAAAACCATTCGCGGGCATTCTTCAATCTCCGCCCAGCAGCGGCGGATCGAAGCTTTGATGGTCACGTTAGCCAAGCAAGGCAAGGCCGTGGTCAGGCTTAAGGGGGGAGATCCGACGCTTTTCGGCCGAAGCGGAGAGGAAGCGGATTGCCTGATCCGCAACGGCGTTGCCTTCGAGATCGTGCCTGGAGTCTCTTCGGCCTTGGCCGTTCCGGCTTATGCCGGCATTCCGGTGACGGACCGCCGCTTCAGCTCGCAGCTCACGGTCGTTACGGGACACGAAAAAGTCTCGAGCTCTCATTCGGAGTCGGAAGAGAGCCAAATAGACTGGGAAGCGCTTTCGCCGAAGGGGACCTTGGTTTTTCTGATGTGCGTCAGTCGTCTGGAGCAGATCACGAAGCGATTGCTACGGCAAGGCTGGCCGCCCGATCTGCCCGCCTGCATGATCGAAAGAGGCACGACTGCATTTCAGAAAGTGGTGGTGGGGACGCTCAATAATATCGACGTGCGTACCCGGAAGAGAAAGATCCAATCTCCCGCTTTGCTGGTGGTGGGCAAGGTCGTGAATTTAAGAAAGAGGCTTCGGTGGTTTGCCGAGTCTGTCCAGGATAAGCCGTTGCCCGAGGAGGAATTTTTCCCATGCCCGGAAAAGTCTACTTTGTAGGGGCCGGCCCCGGAGATCCCAAGCTGATCACCTTGCGCGGCAAGGAAGTCTTGGAGCAGGCCGATGTGGTGATTTATGCCGGTTCTCTGGTGAACCCGGTGGTGCTGGAGTATTCCAAAAAAGGCGCGCGGCTTCATGACAGCGCCAAGTTAACCCTTGAGAAAATTGGAGCCATCATCTGCCGCTCGGTGGAGAGCGGGAAGTTGGTCGTCCGGCTGGCCTCCGGCGATCCCTCGATTTATGGCGCCGTCGAGGAGATGTCCGACATCCTGAAAGACGGCGCGATCCCCTTTGAGATCGTGCCTGGGGTTAGCTCGTTTACCGCGGCGGCGGCCGCCCTTCAGTGCGAGTTGACGGTTCCCGACCTTGTTCAAACCGTGATCCTCACGCGAGTGGAAGGAAGGACGAAAATGCCTCCGAAGGAACAACTCGAGGATTTAGCTAAACACGAATGCACGATGGCTCTATTTCTCAGCGCCGCGCTGGCGCGGCGCGTTCAGGAAAGACTTCTGAGCGCCTATCCTGCGGAGACTCCCGTGGCCGTTGTTTACAAGGCGTCATGGCCGGACCAGAAAATCGTACGCGGCCAGCTCCGGGAACTGGCGGATATAATGCGCAAGGAGAAGATTGCGATGACCGCGATGATCATCGTCGGCAAGTGCCTGACCGCCCGCGGCCATAAGTCTCGCCTTTATGACAAGACCTTCAGCCATGCCTTCCGGAAAGCCTCGGTCCCCTAAGGAGGATTCAACCATGGACACGGTCAACACTGATAAGGCTCCTCGGCGTCATGAGGACATCAAGATCGCCATTAAGAAGGGGCTGATCATGGTTCATACGGGAGAGGGGAAAGGAAAGACGACCGCCGGCCTCGGGATGGTTCTGCGCTGCCTTGGACGCGGATACAAGGTTGCCATCGTCCAGTTCATTAAAGGCAAGTGGATACCCGGTGAACTGAAAGCGTTGAAGGCCTTTGGAGAGCAGGTGGAATACCACGCCATGGGCGACGGGTTCACCTGGGAAACCCAGAATCTCGAAAAGGACAAGGCCAGCGCGCGGCTCGCCTGGGCCAAGTGCCTGGAACTCATCCGTTCCCGGCGCCATCGCTTCATCTTTCTCGATGAGATCAACTACGTGGTGCATTACGGTTTTCTCGACGCCCAGGAGGTGATCGCCGGCCTGAAGGAGAAGGACCCCGACACTCATATCCTTTTAACCGGCCGCAACGCCGCCGAGGACCTAATCGAGCTCGCCGATCTCGTCACCGAGATGAAACCGATCAAGCATCCGTATCGGGACCAGAAGATCAAGGCGCAGCCCGGTATCGAGTTCTAAGGTGAAGATCGCCGTCTCGGGCTCGGCGGGGGTCGGCAAGACAACCCTTGTGGTCGGCCTTTCCAGGACTCTCGCAATCCCAAGCATCTCTGAAGAGATGCGCGACTATATGGTTTTCACGGATCAGCCTTTGGCCGGCCGGACCACGGCCGAGATCGCCGTCGTTCTTGCCGCGCTGTGGGACCTGCGGGTCTCTCGCGAGTCCGCCTTGCCGGCATTCGTCGCCGACAACTCAAGCCTCGACTTTATCGCTTACGTGCTTTTCTATCGGTGCCAGCACCAAGCCGCAGTGCAGCCTCTTTTGACGGAAGCCTGGGCTCGCGTCAGCACATATGACGCCTGCTTCATCCTGCCGTTTGGTGCAATTCCCTATGTTAATGACGGCATACGCCCTCGCAGACAAGAGAGCCAGCGGAACTATCAGAGAATTTTGGAAAGGTTGTACCGGAAGCAACGGAACGCAACAGTTATTCATCGCTTACCATTGAATTTCCGTGCTCAGGAAGAACGCCTTCGATGGGCCATTTCCGCGTTGCCTGGAGAGCCGACATTGCATCCTGGGCACTCGCTTGCTGCGTAGTGTTTACGTAGTGTTTTGGGGTCCAAGAGGCAGCATGCGACTCGATGGGCCGCGCCGGTTCTCGACGAGAACTTGAGGGTCTGCCTACCTGCCGAGAGGCCGAAATCCGATTTCCAGTCGTGCGCCTTCGACCACTCGGCCACCCTTCCTACGCGGGGATTATAACTATTTCCGGCGGCCGGCGTCACTAAACCGTCAGATATAATTCACCCGCCCGGCAACCCATCCGGGGGCGCGCCGGGTTACACTCTTTGTATGGCCCGTGTGTCTTATTCATCTGCAGGCGGTCGCTCCTTGTTGAGCGCGCGTGGCCGCGTCCGAGGGGATGATTCCCAGCCACTCCACGATGAGGCTCATAATCCTGTGAGCGCCGCCCCTTGATTATTTCCGGCCATCGGCTACACTCTGCCTCTGAGCTCGCGGGGGGCGGCCAATCTGATATTATCCAACAGCATGAACGATAATCCGGGCCCGAACAAGAAGATGATTGTCGTCTGCGACGACAACGCGGCGCTCGCCGTCCTCATGCAGCACCTGCTCCGCAAGAAGGGCTTCAGCGTGCAGACCGCAGGCGACGGGAGCGAGGGCCTGAAGCTGGTCCGCGCGACCGCCCCCGACCTGCTCCTCCTCGACCTGGCGATGCCCGGCACCGACGGCTTGGCCGTGCTGGAGGCGATGCGCGGCCTCGCGGGCAAGCGTCCGTACACGATCGTCATCACCGGCCAGGAGGGCAAGGACCTGCGCGAGCGGGCCACCGAGCTCGGCGCGGCGGAGGTCTGGAAGAAGCCGTTCAATTCCGCGGTCCTCATCGGGCGGATCGAAGGCCTCATCGCGGAAGGGGCGATCTGACATGGCGACGAACACCGGCCGGGGCAAGAAGCTGCGCATGGGCGACATCCTCGTCGAGCTCGGCGTCATCACGCCGGCGCAGCTCGACACCGCGCTCAAGCAGCCCAACCTGGAGCAGCGGCGCCTGGGGGCGGTGCTCGTCGCCCTCGGCTTCGCGACCGAGGAGGACATCGACAAGGCGGTGAGCGCGCGCCTGGGCATCCCGTATTTCACGAGCTTCGAGGGGATGCTGGACCGCGAGGTGGCGGGCCTGATCCCCGAGGCGATGGCCCGAAAGCTGTTGATCGTGCCCGTGCTGAGGACCGACGACACGCTGAGCATCGGAATGGTCAACCCCAGCGACACCGACGCCATCGACGAGGTCGCCCGCCTGTCCGGCCTGCATGTCGCGCCGATCATGACAACGTTGGCCAACCTCTTCGACGGGATTCAGCAGGTCTACGGCCATAAATCGGCCGCGGCTCCCGTTCCCGCTCCCACGGCGAAGGCGGCCGCGGACAAGACGGCGGCCGCGCCGGCGGCGGGCGACTCCGTCAGCGACCTCGTCAACGGCCTGCTGCAGGAAGGCCTGGCCCGGCGGGCGAGCGACATCCACTGCGAGGCGGCGGGCAAGCTCGTGCGCGTGCGCTACCGCATCGACGGCATGCTCCACGACGGCGCGACCTACCCCAAGAACATGGAGGTGGCGATCGTGGCGCGCGTCAAGATCATGGCCAAGCTCGACATCACCGAGACCCGCCTGCCCCAGGACGGCCACATCCGCTTCACCTACGGCGGGCGCGACATCGACGTGCGCGTCTCGACCTTGCCCACCGTGCATGGCGAGAAGATCGTCATGCGCCTGCTCGACTCGAGCAAGTCCCTGCGCAAGCTCGTCGACCTGGGCATCGCGACCCCCATCCTGACCAAGTTCGCGGAGGCGATCAGCAGCCCCAACGGCCTGATCCTCGTCACCGGGCCGACGGGCAGCGGCAAGACCACGACCCTGTACGCGGCGCTGACCGAGCTGAACCGGCCCGACCGCAACATCGTGACGCTCGAGGACCCGGTCGAGTACCAGATCGACCGCATCAACCAGATGGAGGCGTTCGCCAAGATCGGGCTCAACTTCGCCACCGGCCTGCGCGCGATCCTGCGCCAGGATCCGAACATCATCCTCGTCGGCGAGATCCGCGACCTGGAGACGGCGGAGATCGCCCTGCAGGCGTCGATCACGGGCCATCTCGTCTTCAGCACCTTGCACACCAACGACGCGGTGGCGAGCGTGCACCGCCTCTTCAACATGTCGGTCGAGCCGTTCATGATCGCGGCCGCCCTGCGCGGCGTGCTGGCGCAGCGCCTGATGCGCCGCCTGTGCGACCGCTGCAAGAAGCCGCGCACGGTCACCGCGGCGGAGGCCAAGGAGCTCGGCGGCGTCGTGCCCTCCGGGCAGGGCTACTGCGAGCCCAAGGGCTGCGAGGCCTGCTTCCAGACCGGCTACTCCGGCCGAATACCGATTCACGAGTGGATGTCGGTCACGCGCGAGGTGCGCGAGCTCATCGTGCGCAAGGCGTCGCTCGACGACCTCCGGGCGGCGGTCGCGCTCGACGGGCTCAAGACGATGCGCCAGTCGGCCGTCGACAAGGCGTCGACCGGCGAGACTTCCCTCGAGGAAGTCCTGCGCCTGACGCGCGAGCAGGCGGACGGCTGATGCCCGAATACGAGTTCAAGGCCGTCGACAACCAGGGCAAGTTCATCAACGGCGTGTCCAACGCCCAGAACCCCGAGACCCTGGGCCGGATTCTCCAGGACCAGGGCCTGTTCCTGATGGAGACCGTCGAGCTCGGCGGCGGGGGGGCGCTGCGGGTCAATCCCGCGGACGCGCTGATGGCGCGGCTCAACGCCCTCCGGCCCAAGCCCAAGGTGAGCCTGAAGGACGTGACCTTCTGCACCGCCCAGCTGTCCATCATGGTCCGCTCCGCCCTGCCGATCCTCGAGTCGCTTGAGATCCTGAGCGATCAGGCGCCCAACCCGACCTTCCGCGACCTGCTCAAGGACGTCGGCCGCAGCGTGAGCGAGGGCACGCCGCTCTCCAAGGCCTTCGCGCGCCACCCCGAGACCTTCGACACGATCTACGTGAGCCTCCTCGCCGCCGGCGAGGCCAGCGGCGACCTCGACGTCATGCTCGAGCGCCTGGCGGCCCACCTCGACTTCAACGTCAAGCTCAACTCGAAGATCCAATCGGCGCTGCTGTATCCCGTCATCGTGATCTTGGTAGCGCTCGCCGTGCTGACCTTCCTGGTGACCTTCGTCCTGCCGACCTTCGCCGAGATCTTCGTCCAGCTCAACATCTCCCTGCCACTGCCGACGCGCCTCCTGCTGTATGGGGGCGACGTCCTCCGGCACTACTGGTACGTTTTCCTCATCAGCGGCATGACCGCGTGGTTCAGCTTTCGCGCCTGGGCCAAGCACCCGCGCAATGCGGAGATCGTGGACCGCGCCCTGCTGCGCCTGCCGCTGATCGGCGAGCTGATCCGCAACATCGTGCTCACGCGCGTCCTGCGCACCCTGGGCTCGCTGCTCGAAAGCGGCATCACCATCCTGCTCGCCCTCGAGCTGGCGAAGTCCGCGGCCGGCAACAAGATCTTCTTCGACCTGCTGGAAAGGGTCGGCAACGAGGTGCGCGAGGGCAAGATCTTGTCGCAGTCCCTGTCGCAGAGCCAGTACATCCCTAAGGTCGTCATCGGCATGATCGCCACCGGCGAGAAAACCGGGACCTTGCCCGAGGTGATTAACCGCGTTGCCGGCTTCTACGAGGCCGAGACCGACACAGCCGTCAAGAACATCTTCACCGCGCTCGAGCCTCTGTTTATCGTGGTCCTCGGCATCATGGTCGGCGGCATCGCGGTCTCGGTGCTGCTGCCGATGTTCGACATGGCGGGCGGCATCCAGTGAGCCGGGGCGGCTTCGTGCTCGTCGAGGTGACGATCGCCTACGTTCTGCTCATCGTCGCCTTGGTGTCTCTGATCCCCGTCTTCATCGTCTCCATACGCGCGGGCGCGAAAACGGAGCAGCTTCAGGCGTCGACCTATCTGTCCAACGAGCTCATGGAGGAGGTCCGCATGCGCAAATGGGACGAGCGCGTCACCAGCGCCGTCCTGCATGTCGCGGCCCCGTCCACCATAGGCCTCGACACCGGCGAAACCGCGACGGACAAGAGGACCTTCGACGACGTCGACGATTTCAACGGCTGGGCGGAGAACGGGGTCTACGACCCGGTGATGCGGGAGCTTCCCGCCTTCAAGTCCTACATCCGCACCGTGACGGTGGCCTACGTGGACGCCAACATGAACGCCTCCGCGGCCGTGACCGATTATAAAACGATCACGGTCTGCACGAGAACGGCTAAGATATCCCCTTCATGCCTGAGCACCTTGGTGACCAACCGATGAACCGGCGCGGCGTGACCTTGGTCGAACTCGTGGTCGGCGTGGCCACCGCCGTGGTCATCGGGGCCGTCTCCGCAGGAATTTTAAAGGCCGGCATCATGACCTACAGCAACTCCGTGCACGCGCACGAGTCCCTGACCCGGATACGCAAGGCCCTCGGCGGGGAGGGGGCCGCGTTCGGCGTCCTGCGCGCGGGGCGCGCCGCCAACGCCGTCGCGGCCTTGAACGCGGCCCAGGTCGAGGTCAACTCCTCCACCTCGACGGTGCTGACGAGCTATTACGTCTCCGGGGGCAGGCTCTTGCGCTCCGTCGGCGGCGTCGTCACCCAGCAGGCGGACGAGATGAGCACGATGACGGTCAATTATTACAACATGAACGCCAGCGGCCTGATCGTCGAGTCGACCTCCACGGCGTCGGCGACGCTCGTGACGGCGCTCGTGACCTTGAGAGGCAAGACTACCAAGCTGCGGGATTATCAGCTCTTCTCGGGGACCATGCTGCGTAATCACTCGAGCAACCAATGAGGCTGATTCCGCGCGGCCGCGCCGGCTCGACCTTGGTTCTCAACGCGCTCATCATGACGGTCTTCGCCATGACCGCGGTCATCGTCTACGCGTCCGCCAAGTCGCAGGTGACGGCCGTCGTGCACGACGCGCGCGAGGTCGAGGCCCAGGCCATCGCTGAGGCGGGCCTCGAGGACGCGATGCACAGCATCTACATGAACCCGGACTGGCGCGCGGGCTTCACCCAGAAGCCTTTCGGCGCGGGCTACTACACGGTCACCCTTACGTCCGCCTCTCCGCCCTACATACTCTCGACCGGCTACTCCTCGTCCTTGCTCCTGAGGGGACGCGCGGTCAAGACCGTCGGCGCCCTGGTCGAGTACACGCCCGGCGCCTGCCCTTACGCCGTCATGGCCGCGGGCACCGGCGGGGCGGCGGTCACGATCGACGGCAAGGTCGACTCGTACGACATCACCTCGACCTTGACCCCGTCGGCGACCGAGTTCACGAGCGCCGCCACCGTCCGGAGCAATAAAAACATCGACATCGGCGGCGCCGCCTGCCCGCCCGCCCACATCTTCGGAAACGCCACCCATGTGACGGGTGCTCCAACCGCCGCCTGCATCTTCGGATCGATCACCACCACGACGACGACCTTGACCGTGGCGGACTTTCCGGCGCCCGGGACCAACGACAATCTGACCGGCATCACTCCGTCAAGCGCCTACAGCGGCGGCATGGCGCAGAAGCTGGACGTCAACGCGGGCGAGACGGTGTCTTTGGCCTCCGGGACCTACGTTTTCAAGCAGATCAACATCGCCGGCACCGGCATCTTGAACGTGCAGACCTCGAGCGGGGCGGTCGCGGTTTACTTGAAAAACAACTTCACCGCGGTTTCGGGCTGCCAGATCAACAATATCAGCAAGGTCCCCGCCCGGTTCCACTTCTTCGGCATCAACGGCGGAAACAAGGTCACCCTGAATTGCGCGACTCCGCTGCACGCCTACCTCGAAGGGAGCCAATCGAACTTCGAGCTCGCGCAGGAGATGTACGGCCATTTCTGCAGCGACCGGGTCGAGATCAGCAGCGCCACGGGCGCCGTGGGGCTGCTGCATTACGACCTCGGCGGGGGCGGCCTGGTCAGCCACGTCAAGTGGACCACGGGCCCGTCCGGTTCCTGGTCGGAGAGCTACGTCCGGCAATGAGAAAACCTCAGGGCGTGCGCGCGCTCCTTTACTCCGGCGATCTTCTCGCCGTGGACCTGGGCTCCTTCGCGGTCAAGGTCCTGAGCATGAAGTCCCGGGAGCGCAGCCTCACCGTGATCGGCTTCGCCGGCCGCGAGGTCTGGCGGGAGCTCGGCGAGGCCAAGACGGACGAGGAGAAAGCCGAGATCTACGCCAAGGTCCTGCGCGAGATCATGGACGAGCACGCCTTCAAGCCCCGCAACGCGTCGATCGCCCTCTCGGGCTCGACGGTCCTCCTGCGCTTCGCCGCCCTTCCGCCGGGCGCCGCGCCGGACCTGGACGCCGGCCTGCCCCCGGAGGCCCGCGCGCTCGTCCCGTTCGAGGAGTCGGACTCCTTCGTCTCGCCCCTGGTCCTGGAGCCGGTCAAGTGGGGCAAGGAGGCGCGCGCGGAAATGATGCTGACGATCGCGCTCCGCAAGAGCGTGGAGGGCGCGATGGACGTCGCGCGCAAGGCCGGGATGCGTCCCGCGGTCGTCATCAACGACGCGCTGGCGCTGGCCAACGCCTACGAGTTCTTCGAGGGGAAGAAGGCGGACGAGGCGGTCGTCCTGGTGGGGGTCGGCGCGTCCTCGACGAGCATCGCCGTCGTGGAGAACGGCGTCCTGCGCGCCTCCCGCGTCGTCAATATCGCAGGCAGCACCATGACCCGCGCCGTCAAGCGGGAGTTCGGCATCGATCTCGCCGAGGCGGAGAGACTGAAGGTCGCGCATGGGCTGTCAGCCCCGGAAGCCGCGGTCGACGACGCCGATCCGATCCCCGCGCGCGTCGCCCGGTCGCTGCGGCCGGCGACGAAGGATCTGGGCGCGGAGATTCAGCGCACGATCGACGTGTTCCTCGAGAGGCGTCCCGCCGATTACCCGCCGGTCCGCAAGGTCGCGCTGGCGGGCGGCGGGGCCCGCCTCAAGGGGCTCTCCGAGGCCCTCTCCGCCGACACGGGCCTTCTTGTCGAGGTGTTCCGGCCGATGGTCAACACCGTCGGCAAGGACGGCTCCCTGGGGATCGCGCCGCTGGCCGCCGAGCTCGCGGTTCCGTGCGGCCTCGCGTTGAGCAACACCCTTCTGCGGCGGAGCAACAAGCCGCGGATAAACCTGGTGCCCCGGCGGGCGCGGCGCTCCGCCATCATTCGCGATGTTACGCCCGGCTTTTGGCGGCTGATATCCGGGCCGGTGATTGCGGCCGTGGCGATCAGCCTTTACGCCGTCTGGGCCGTAAGGGTCTCGCATCGCGAGGCGGCGCTTGAGAAGAGCCTCGAGACGGCGGCCCGGCTCGAGCGGGAGATGAAGCTCAAGCACGCGAAAACGAAGGCCGCCCCGGTCGTAAAACGCGTGGAGAACCCGTTCGCCTACCTGGCGAACCTCTCGAGCTCGGGAGTGTTCAGCGACAAGGGAAACACCGTCGTGATGCTCCAGGGGCAAGGGCGGAGCTACGTCGCCCGGGGCGGGAAGCTTTTTGACGCGAATGAAGAGATCGTATCCGGCGTGCGGTCGGAAATAAGGGATAATTCGCTCGCCCTGATCGCGAACGGCAGGCATTATTTGATCGAGCTGCCGAAATAAAAGAATCGAAAGGATGATGAGATGAAACCCGCGAGAATCCTGTCCGCCGCGATGGCCGCCGTGCTGCTTCAGAGCGACGTCGCCTGGGGTCAATACCTGCAGACGAGCACCGGGACGGCGCGCCTGACCGACCTGGAGCCGGAGCTGCTGCGGGACATCCCTCTCCCGAACCCCGCCCTCGACGGCTCGTCGAGCTCGTACCTGAAGACGGCGAGCCCGCAGCCGAATATGGGTGCCTTGATCGAGTCGCTCAACGCCGATCCGATCGACTTCAACTTCAAGGACGCCGACATCCTCGGCATCCTCCGCACCTTCGCCGTGAAGTTCAATAAGAACATTATCGCCGCGCCCGGCGTCGGCGGCCGCGTCAACCTCCAGCTCAAGGGCGTGCCTTTCGACGAGGCGTTTCGCATCATGCTCGAGCAGATGGGGCTGGTGGCCATCCAGCGCAGCGCGAGCGTCATCGAGATCATCCGGGTCAGCAACATGCCGGTGCTCATGCAGGTGTTCCCGCTCCGGTATCGCTTCGCCGTGGAGGTTCAGAAGACCTTGGTCTCCATCCTCGAGACGGCCGAGAAGGAGCGGACGATCATCTCGGTCGACAACGGCTCCAACGCCCTGATCGTGACCGCCACGAACGACACCCTGCACAAGATGAAGACGATCATCGGCCAGCTCGACGTCTCCGCCCCGCAGATCGCGATCAAGGCGCGCTTGATCGAGGTCCAGGCCGGCAACAGCCTGACCTGGGGCATCAACTGGGCCGCGGGCACGAACTTCGGCCGGGACGGGATGGTCCGCTCGATCAAGGACATGTCGAATTTCATTCCCCGGACGGACGGGACCATCAACACCACGCAGGCGATCGCGGGGGCCCCGACCGGCGGCATCCTGGACGTCTCCCTGGTGATGAACAAGACGACCCTCTACGGCCTGCTCAACTTCATTAAGGCCGACTCCCGGAGCAAGACGATCTCCGAGCCGATGGTGCTGACGGGCAACAACAAGACCGCGAAGATCCACGTCGGCCAGAACCTGCCGGTCAAGATCTCCCAGGTCACCCAGACGGCGACCACGCAGAGCGTGCAGTACATCCCGGAAGGCGTCGACCTCGAGGTCACGCCCATCGTCTCGCCCGGCAGCAACGTCATTTCCTTTAAGATCCGCGTCGGCGTGTCCGAGTTCGTCGGCTTCCAGGCGGACAACCCCATCACGACCGAGCGCGTCGCCACGACCGAGGTCTCCGTCGAGAGCGGCATGACCGTGGTCATCGGCGGCCTGATCAAGGACAAGACCATCGACTCCGAGACGGGCATCCCGTTCCTCAAGGACATCCCGCTGCTCGGCTGGCTGTTCAAGAACAAGAAGAAGAGCAAGGACAAGACCGAGCTCCTCATCTTCATCACGCCCGAGCTGCAGCCCCGGTCCGTCTAAACGGGAGGGCGGGCCGGCGTCACAGCTCGACGATCTGGCCTTCCTTCGCGGCGAAGCACTCGATGGCGAGCTTGCGCGAGGAGATCAGCGCGAGGCTGTCGACGAGGCGCGCGTCGAGCTTGGCGTCGTCGTGGAGCGGATCGTGGTGGAACAGCGCCATGCGCTTGACCTCGGCCTTTTGCGCCAGGTCGAGAATGTCCGCGAAGGTGCTGTGGCCCCAGCCGCGTTTCATTTTGTACTCGTCGGGCGTGTACTGCGCCTCGCAAATCAGCAAATCTGAGCCCGCGACGAACTTGGCGATCGCTAAGTCCTCCTTCTCGCTGAACTGGCCCTTGGGATTGAGCGCGCCGTACGGCTCATGGTCGCTGATGTAGGAGACGGCCTTGCCCTCGTGCTCGAAGCGGTAGCCGACGGTGATGCCCGGGTGGTTCAGGAAGTGATAGGTGACCCGGACCGGGCCCGCCTGCAGGGGGCCGTTCATCTCGTGGAAATCGGGCTTGGAGCCGAGGTCTTTGAGCTGGAGGGGGAAGTAGGTCGGGTGCATCTGGCCCGCCATGACATCCTGAAAGGACTGCGACGTGCCGTGCATCCCGTAGATCTGGAATTTCGTGGTCGGCAGGAAGAGCGGCGTGAAAAACGGAAAGCCCTGGATGTGGTCCCAGTGCGTGTGTCCGATGAACAGGCGGCCCTTGATCGGACCGCCGGCCGCGCGCCGCATCAGGTCGAAGCCGAGCTCTCGGATACCCGTGCCCGCGTCGATGATGAAGGTCTCGCCGGCGATGGTGAGCTCCACGCAGGGCGTGTTGCCGCCGTAAACGGCGGTCCGGGGGCCCGGCGCCGGAATCGAGCCTCGCACGCCCCAGAAGCGGACCTGCATTACGCGCTTCCGGCCAAGGTGTCGACCCGGCGGTTGAACTCGGTCACCTCGAAAGGCTTGACGATGTAATCGTCGGCGCCGGTCTCCTCGACCGCGGTGCGCACGTCGTGCGCGTAGGATTTGGAGGAGCTGATCAGGATCTTTATATTCTTGAGCTCCGGGTCGGCGCGCATGCGCTGGCAGACCTCGAAGCCGTGCATGATGGGCATGAGAAGGTCGAGGACGAGCAGGTCGGGGCGCACCGCGCGCACGACCTCGAGTCCCCGCGCGCCGTTGTTGGCGGTGGAAACCTCATAGCGGTCGCTCAGGAGCAGGCACATCAGCTGGCGCATGTCGTCATCGTCGTCGACGACCACCACTCTTTTCACCCAGGCAGTGTAGCGGGACTGGGGCGCGGCGTCAATACGCCGTTGCGAAATATTCATCTTCCCGCTACACTCCCGGGGATGATCGTCATGAAATTCGGCGGATCAAGCGTGGGCGCTCCGGACCGCATCGGTCGCGTGATCGAGATCGTGCGCGGTCGCCTGCCGCGACGGCCCGTCGTCGTCGTGTCCGCGTTCCGCGGCGTGACCGACGACCTCCTGGCTCTTGGAAAGGAAGCGATGGACGGGAACCTCGGGCGCCTCGAGACGGTGGGCAAGCGCCACCGGGACGCGGCCCGTGATTTGGGGGTGGACGGCGCCGCGCTCGAGCCGCTGCTGGCGGAGCTGGCCGAATTGGCGCGGGGCGTGGCCCTCCTTAAAGAGCTCACGCCGCGCACGCTCGACCGCCTCGCCGGCTTCGGCGAACGGCTGTCGGTCCGGGTCGTCGCCGCGGCCTTCTCGAAGGCGGGCATCCCCGCCCGCGCCGTGGACGCGTCCGACGCGGGCCTGCTCACCGACGACCGCTTCGGCGAGGCGGCGCCCCTGCCCGAGGCCGACGCGCTCCTGCGCGACTCGCTGTCCCAGCCCGGGCCGCTGCCCGTCGTGACCGGCTTCATCGGCCGGACGCGGGGCGGGGAGCTCACGACGCTCGGCCGCAACGGCAGCGACTTCACGGCCACGATTATCGGCGCGGCGGTGGGAGCTTCGGAGGTCGAGATCTGGTCGGACGTGGACGGCATCATGACCGCCGATCCGCGCCTGGTGCCGGGCGCCAAGCCTCTCGGGACCCTGAGCTTCGCCGAGGCCTGTGAGCTGGCCCATTACGGCGGCAAGGTTCTGCACCCGCACACCCTGGTGCCGGCCATGCGCAAGGGCATCCCCGTGCGCGCGCTCAACACCTTCAAGCCCGAGCATCCCGGCACGCGCATCGTGCCCCAGGCCGAGCCCGCCCACGGCGTTCCGCTCAAGTCGATCGCCTTCAAGCGCCGCCAGCTGATCTTGAGCGCGTCGAGCCCGCGCATGCTCTCCGGCCCCGGCTTTCTCGCCCGTATCTTCGCCGCGCTCGCCCGGCACGACATCGACGTGGACATGGTAGCGACCTCGGAGGTGTCGGTGTCGGCCACGACCGGCGACGAGAAGGGGGTGGCCAAGGCGGTCGAGGAATTGGCGGCCGAGTTCGAGACGACGGTCGAGCGCGGCATGTCGGTCGTCTGCGCGGTCGGCGACGCGATCCAGTCCACGCCCGGCGTGGCCGCGGAGATCTTCGGCGCGATGAAGACCGCCGGCGTGAACGTGCGCATGATCTCCCAAGGCGCCTCGAAGAACAACGTGGCCTTTGTCGTCGAGGACAAGGACGTCGAGAAGGCCGTCAGGGCGCTGCACGACCGCTACTTCCCCGCGTAGCCTGCCTTGTGTCTAACCATTTGATATTCTGCCCCATGCTTCCAGGCATAGGGGACTGGCTCTCCGCGTCGTTCGCTGACTTCAAGCGGCGCTGGGTGGCGATCATGTCGGTGCTGGCCATCGGCGGGCTCGCGACCGCGGCGGCCGTGCTGTTTCCGCTCCTTCCGGTGGGGATCGCCGCGTTTCTCGGCCTCGCTCCGCAATGGGCGATTTGGGGGGCATACACCGCTTACGCGGTGATCGCCGGGCTTTACCTGGCGACCTGGGCGCAGGCCGCGGCGATCCGCGCGTCCGCGTTCGACGAGGACGCGGGCGCGTCGCTTCGAATGGGCTGGCGTCAGACCCAGGCTTTCGCCTGGGTCCTGTCGCTCGCGGCTCTGGCCGTGGCCGGAGGCGTCTTCCTCTTAATCTTGCCCGGCCTGATCCTGGGCGTGCTTTTGTTTTTCGCGCCCTACTATCAGATGTCCGGCGAGGAGGCTGGCCTGGGCGCGGTCGAGCTGTCCTTCGCGCGGGTCAAGCCGGTCTTCTTCGCGGTCCTGGTCCGCGTCTTCCTGGCGATCCTGATCGCGTGGCTGCCCTCCTGGATTCCGTACGCCGGCTGGCTGATCGGCCCGCTGTGGGCGCCGTTCGCGCTCGTCGCCTTCGCCCGCCTCGCGGACGATTTGAAATCCCTGGCGCCCGCGCCCGCTCGCCCGTCGCTCGGCGTCGCCGTCGGCGCGCTGTCGCTGGTGTTCGTTTTCTCGACGTGCGCGGCGACATGGATCGTCGCTCGCGGCGCGGCGGCCCTGTACGAGTCGTACGCCTCGGGCAAGCTGGCGCTGCAGCCGCCGGACGCGCAGACCGCGCAGTCGATGCTGGCCGTGCTTCAGGGGCACGGCACCGAGGAAGACGCCCGGCGTTCGGCCGACTACGTGCTGTCCCTTTCCTCCGCCGCGGCGGCGGCGCCGTGAAGTCCGGCGGCCGCGTCGCCCTGGCGTTCGGCGCGGCCGCGGCGCTCGGGCTGCTCGCGTGGGTGGTCGGCTCGAATTTCGCCGAGGTCCGCGCGGCCGCGGCCGATCTGGAGTGGGGCTGGGCGGGCGTGGCGCTCTTTTTCGCGCTGGCGAGCCACGCGATGGGAGGGCTCGCGCTGTCCGCGGTGCTGACCTTGCTCGGGCATCCGCTCGGCGCGCCGACGGTGCTCGGCATCTCTCTTGTTTCGACGACGGCGAATTACATCATCTCGACGGGCGGCGTGAGCGGCTTCGCTCTGAAGGCGCACCTGCTCCACAAGCGCCTCGTGCCGATCGCGACGACGATCGTGGCCTCCGCGCTGACCTCCGTGATTTTGTACGCGGTGCTGGCCGCCATCCTGGCGCAGGGGCTGGTGACCTTGGCCCTGCGCCTGCAGGGCAGCCGCGTCGGGCTGCTCGAGGGCGTCGTCGGGCTGGCCGTGCTGATCGTCGCGGCGGGCGGCTTGATCGTCCTGTTTCTCGACGGCCGCCTGCGCATGAAGGCGGCGCGGCGCCTCTTTCACTGGACGAACCAGGCGGCGTTTCGCCTGTCGAGCAAGCAGATTCCGGCGGAAAGCTTCATGTCCTTCGAGCGGCAGATGGCTCACGGGCTCGCGCGCATCCGCCACGAGCGCGGCCACCTGACGCTCGCCGTGGTCTTTACCTGCCTCGACTGGGGGTTCGCGATGATCTCCCTGTGGATGTGCTTCAAGGCGGTCGGCGATCCCCTGCCGCTGGGGCCCTTGAGCGCCGTCTTCGCGGTCTGCCAGGGCGCGACCTTGATCCCGGTCCTGCCCGGCGGCCTCGGCGCGGCGGAAGGCTCGACGGCGGCCGTGCTGGTGGCGCTCGGCTACGACGGTGGGCGCGCGCTGGTCGCGGCGCTGCTGTACCGGGCGGCGTACTATCTCGTGCCCGCGCTTCTGAGCGTGCTCGTCCTGTGGGGCCTGAAAATGTCCGAGCCCGCCGTGCTGCGCGACGCCGCCGAGCTCGAGAGGGATCTTCCCCGGAAGTAGGTCTTTTGGCCCAGGCTCCACCTGGGCCCATTGCCGCCCCTCGAGGGGGGAGAGACCGGGTACGATCGACCCAATCCATTGCTAATATGGGCCGATGAGAACGGCGATCGTGCTGACGGCTCTTCTCGGACTGCGTGCGTCGGCGGCGCCGGATCCGGCCGCCCTGGTCCGCTCCGCCCTGCCGCCGGGCTTCGCGCCGGTCGCCTTCGACGAGCCGATCTTCGTCCCGGTTCCGGCGGGTATTTGGAGAAAGCTCCAGGCTCCGGAGGATACCCAAACCGTGGCGCTGCCTTCCCTGCTCGACCGCCACCTGTCCATAACCGATTCGTTCACCGGTGCGGGCGGGAAAACATTGATCGCCGGGACCTTGGACGGCAACGGCGACGGCTTCCTCGCGGTCACGCCTCCGGGAGGCGGAACGCGTTTCGTCAAGATCGAACGCGGCATGTCCGGAGGCTGGAGCGACGGCGTGAGCTCTTATCGCGTGAGCCTGTCCGTCAGTATATTCCGCCCGCGCCTGGCCAATTACATCGTCATTAAGAACGCCGGCACCGGTCAGGTCATGTGGGAGAAGCGCATCAGCGATCTGTTTCGAGTGACCTATAAGGCGGGTGAGCCGGTAAACCTCGCGGGCCGGCCGTACCGCCTCTTCTATTCCGCTCGCCCGACCTTGGGCTTCTGCTTCATTTACGACGACACGAGCGGCGGCGGCCACGAGTATAAGTTCTACATCGTTCCATTGGACCAGGTTCAGGGCGCGGCTCCTACCTCTTATAAGATGTATGGAGGGGACGTCGTAAGGCTTCAGGTTTCCCCGGATTTGACCACCCTCCAAATCACCCGCTGACGACGAGGATTGGACCGCGGGGCCCAAAATCGCGTAAAATAGCCGCGCAATGACCGTTTGGGCCGCGCTGGTCGCGGGTATCGTCGCCGTCTTCTTCGCCGGAGTGATGCTTTTGCATCGCTCCTTATACGTTAGCGCGGTCAGCCTCCTGGTCGTTCTGCTCCAGACCGCGGTGCTCTTCCTCCTGTGCGGCTCGCCGCTCTTGGGGCTCCTTCAAGTGATGATCTATGCAGGGGCCGTCATGGTCCTGGTCGTTGTCACGATCATGGCCGCGGGAGACGAAGGCGGGCGCTTCGCCGATTTCTCCTTCCCCAAGCCCCTCGCCTGGCTCGGGCTGGCCGCGGCCGCGCTCGAGACCGCCTTCATCCTCGCACGGGGGGACGCGCCGGCGGCCGTCGCCGTCGATCCCGCGCTTCAGGCCCAACTGGGCGCGGTGCTCTTTAAGCCCTATGCGCTGGCCACCGAGGCCGTGACCCTGCTCATGTTCCTGGCCGCGCTCGCGATAGCCCCCGAAAAGGAGGCCGCGTGAATCTGACCGCGGTCGTCTGGGCGACGACGGGACTTCTGTTTTTCTTCGGCCTGGCCATCGTGATCCTGCGCCGCCAGCTCCTGGCCATGCTGCTTGGCCTCGAGCTGATGCTGGCGGCGGTCAACGTGAGCCTCGTCCACCACGCCGGCCTGTTCAACGACGCCGAGGCCCTCGCGGTCACGGCCCTCGTCATCGCCGTCGCCGCGGCCGAGGCGGTCGTGGGGCTGTCGCTGATCCTGCGCGTGCGCCGCGACGGCCGCGGCGCCGACGCCGCCGTGCTGACGGAGCTCCAGGGATGAGCCCCGCGCAAGTGCCCTGGGCGGTCTGGCTCCTGTTCGCGGCTCCCGTGAGCGCGATTCTCTTCGGCTTCTTCGTCATGCGGCGCTTCAAGCCCGAGTGGACTCACCTCCCGATCCTGGCGTCTTGCGCGATCGTGACCGGCGCGTCCTTTTGGATCGCGGCCGACGTCTACACCGGCCACAGCTTCGACCTCAACCTGTTCCGCTGGGCCGGGGCGGGGACGTTCGGCGTGGATTTCGGCCTGCGTATCGACGGCCCGGGCACGGCGGTGCTGACGATGGTCAGCTTCGTCGGGTCCTTGATCCACCTTTACGCCGCGGGCTACATGAAGGGAGACCCCGGCTTTTCCCGGTTCTTCCTCGTGTTCCACCTCTTCTTCCTCGCCATGATCGGCCTGCTGACCGCCAACAACTTCGTTCAGCTGTACCTGTTCTGGGAGCTCGTCGGCGTGTGCTCCTACCTCCTGGTCGGCTTCTGGTATCACAAGGAGTCGGCGCGCAAGGCGGCGCTCAAGGCCTTCATCACCAACCGCATCGGCGACTTCGGCCTCCTGCTCGCGGTGCTGTTGATCGCCCTCCAGTTCAAGGTCACGCACTTCCATCTGATCTACCTCAAGATCGCCAGCGGCGCGGCCTTCGAGCTGCTCCCGGTGATCGGCGTCTGCCTCGTCTGGGCCGCGTGCGCCAAGTCCGCGCAGTTCCCGCTCTACTTCTGGCTGCCCGACGCGATGGAGGGGCCGACGCCGACCTCCGCTTTGATGCACGCCGCGACCATGGTGACGGCGGGCGTGTTCCTGCTCGCGCGGGCCTGGCCGATGATCGCCGCGGTCGAAGGCCTGCCCCACGCGATCGCGTGGATCGGCGCCTTCACGGCCCTGTTCGCCGCGATCGTCGCGGGCACGAAGAAGGATCTCAAGCGCATTCTCGCCTACTCGACGGTCAGCCATCTCGGCCTCATGATGCTGGCCATGGGCCTGGGCCAGGTCGGCGTGGCGCTCTTTCATCTGATCGTGCACGGCTTCTTTAAAGCCGCTCTGTTTTTGTGCGCGGGGAACATCGCGCACGCGCTGCACCAGTCCACGGCGAACGTCGATGACGTGGGCGGCCTGCAGAAGAGCATGCGCCTGACCTATCTTTCGTTCCTGCTCGCCGCGCTGTCGCTCGCGGGCTTGTTTCCGTTCGGCGGCTTTTTCAGCAAGGACGCGATTCTCGACGCGGCCTGGCATCACGGAGGGGCGCTGGCCGTCATGGGGATGCTCGTCGCCGCGGGCTCCGCGTTCTACATCTTCCGGATGCTGTTCCTCGCCTTCTACGGCGCGCGCCCCGAGCAGAAGGGCGCCCCGCACGCGCACGAGGCCGAACCCATCCTGGGCGCTCCGGTGCTCTTCCTGGCGCTCGGAGCCGCCCTCGCGGGCCTGCTCAAGGGCCCGATCGAACGCTTCGTCGTCATCGGCATGCGCGGCCTTCCGAGCGGGCTCTCCGGTCTCGACGTCGTGCTGAATCTGCCCGGGGACCCCTTCCTGCCCCATCTCAACCTGACGGTGGCCGGGCTCGGCACCTTGATGGCCGCGCTAGGCGCGCTGGCCGCGTGGCGGTTGACGATGTCGGACCCCGGCTTCGACTGGCGCTGGCGCGGGGGCTTCGCCGAGGCGATGTTCGAATCCGATTTCGGCTTTAAGATTATGGTCGACCGGAGCGCGTCCGCCGTCGCCTGGGTCGCCGGCTTCACCGGCCGCACGCTCGACAAGGCCGGCGTCGACGGCGTCGTCGAAGGCACGAGGGGATGGGCCCGCGCGGCGGGTGCCGCGATCGCGCGCACGGCGCAAGGGCGCGTCAACGACTATCTCTGGTGGCTGGCCGTCGGCTCGGCCGTCCTGCTCGGGCGGGTCCTGCGATGAGCATGCCCCTGACGACTTTGTGGGTCGTTCCCCTGATCGGCGCGGGGGTCTGCGCCCTGCTCGGCGTCCGCGCCAAGTACGCGGCGCTGGTCTTCTCGATGTTCTTCGTCGGCCTCGTCGCGGGGCTCGGCGTCATGCAGCACTCGTTCGCCGCGCTCTCGGTCGTCAACGAGATCGGGCCGGTCTGGGCCTACGGCATCTCCTACCGGCTGTCCGCCGATTCGCTGTCGATCGGACTGATCGGGCTGACCGCGTTCCTGAACCTGATCTGCGTGATCGCCTCCTGGGAACTCGAGGTCTCGGCCGGCTACTGGGCCTGCTTCCTCGCGCTCGCCTCCGCTCTCACCGGCGTGTTCCTCGCCCGCGACCTGTTCTTCTTCTACGTCTTCTGGGAGGCGACCTTGATCCCGATGTTCTTCATCATCGGGCTGTGGGGCTCGAGCAACCGCCTGCACGCGGCGGTGAAGTTCTTCCTGTTCACCTTCTCCGGCTCGGTGTTCATGCTGCTGGCCATCCTCGCGCTCGTCAGCGCGCATCACCGGGCCACCGGGGTCTGGACCTGGGATCTCGCGGTGCTCGACGCGACGACGCTCGGCGCCTCGGCCCCGCTCGTGTTCTGGGGGCTCGTGCTCGGCTTCGCCGTGAAAATCCCGATGGTCCCCCTGCACACCTGGCTGCCCGACGCGCACACCGAGGCTCCCGCCGCCGGCTCGGTCATGCTCGCGGGCGTGATGCTCAAGATGGGCGTCTACGGCCTGCTGCGCATAGCGCTTCCGCTGTTCCCGAACCTCGCCTACGAGTCGTTCCCGATCCTGGGCGGCCTCGCCGCGTTCAGCACGATCTACGGCGCGCTGTGCGCGATGGCGCAAACCGACCTCAAGCGCATGATCGCCTACTCCTCGGTCGCCCATCTCGGCTTCTGCCTGCTCGGCGTGCTGTCCCGCACGAGCCAAGGGCTGGCCGGCGGCACGCTCCAGCTCATCAATCACGGCCTGACGACCGGAGCCCTCTTCCTGATGGTCGGGTTCATGTACGAGCGCTCGCACAAGCGTGGGCTCGCGGACTTCGGCGACCTCGCCTCGCGCGCGCCTTATCTCGCGTTCTTCTTCGGGTTCTCCACGCTCGCCTCGATCGGACTTCCCGGGCTCAACGGCTTCGTGGGCGAGTTCATGGCGCTGTCCGGCGCGCTCGCGACCCTGCCCATACTCGCCTTCGCCGGGGTGCTGGGCGTGACCCTGGCCGCGGCTTACGCCTTGCCCGCCTTCCAGGCCGTGTTCTGGGCGCCCGCCGGTCCGGGCTCGGTCAGCGACAAGGTCACGGACCTCGATTTCCGCGAGCGCGCCATTCTTTGGACGCTCTCCGGGCTCATGCTGTGGATCGGCCTGGCGCCCCTGCCCTGGCTGGCCTGGTTCGAGCCGGCGCTCCGGGGGCTCGTCAGATGATCGCCATGGCTCCGCAGGCGGCGCTCGCGGCCGGCGTGCTCGGCGCGTTGACCCTCGGGCTCCTTCGCCGCCCGCCGGCGCGCGCGCTGCGCGCCCTCGTCGTCGCCGCGGTCGCGGCGGCGATGCTGCTCGTGGTCGGGGTTCCCGTCGAGGGCCAGGTCTCGACGATCCTGCTCAGCGACGCTAAAAGCGTCGGCTGGCAGTACCTGATCTATCTCGGCGCCCTTCCGCTGGCGCTGTGGCTCGACGGCACGGACGACGTGCTGTCCGCCCTCTTCCTGGGCGCGGTGCTCGGGATGTCTTTGCTCGCCGCCGCGGCGAACCTGCCGATGCTGTTCATCGCGCTCGAGTTCATGTCCCTGCCCGCCTACCTGCTCGTGGCGCGCTCGCGCCCCGGCGCGCGCGGCCTCGAGGCGGCGGTCAAGTACTTCTTCGCGGGCGGCGTCGCCGGCGCTCTCTTCATGCTCGGGTTGTCGATGTATTACGCCGACACGCACAGCCTCGCCGCCTCGACCGACCTCTCGCCGCTCGGCCAGGCGGGGGTCGCCCTAATGGCGGCGACCGCGCTTTTTAAAATCGGCGCCTTCCCTCTCAACTGGTGGCTGCCCGACGCGTACGAGGCGGCCGCGCCCGAGGTGTCGGGCTTCCTGTCCACCGCGATGAAGTCCGCCGCGGTCCTGTTCCTGATGCGCCTGTGCGAGCTGGCCCCCGAGGCGCGGTTCGCCGCCTATCTCCCTGCGATCGGCGCCGTGACCGCGCTCACCGGCTCGATCATGGCCTTGCGCCAGGAGCGCCTCCAACGTCTGTTCGCCTACTCATCGATTTCGAATGCCGGACTCCTGATCATAGGCGTCGGCGCCTGGGCCGCCGCCGGCCGCACCACCGACGGCGTGTCCGCCATCCTCTTCTTCCTCGGCGCCTACGCGTTCATGAGCAACGGGACCTTCGCCTTCATCAAGCACACCGGCATCGAGACGCGCGCGCAGCTCAAGGGCCGCGGCGCCTCGATGCCCGCGGCCGCCGCCGCCTTCACGATCCTGCTGTTTTCGCTGGCCGGCATCCCGCCGACCGGCGGCTTCATCGCCAAGCTCCTCCTTCTGTGGCGCGCCGTGGACGCGAGCCTGCTGTGGCCCGCCGTGATCGGCGGCCTCTCCGCTCTGATCTCGCTCGCCTACTACCTGGGCATGACGCGCGATCTCTGGTTTGAGACGGCGCAGGGCCCTTCGCTCAAGCCCGGCGCCGGCCTTTCGCTCGTCATCGCCTGCGCCGTCGGCGTCGTCCTGCTCGGCGCCGCGCCCTGGCTCCTCTCCGGCCTCGCGGGGGTGCCGGCCCCATGACCAAGCTGGCGCTCTTCGCGCTCGCCGTAAACTTTCTCGTGGTCCTCGGCATCACCGGCCTCTTCGCCAATGCCGGCAAGCTCTTCGGGCCGCGTCCCAAGCACAAGGGCGACGCGGATCTGCCCTACGAGACCGGCCTGCCGCCGCTGGCGCCCGCCTACGAGCGCATGACCGTGTCGTACTGGCGCTACGCCGTCCTCTTCGTCGTCTTCGACGTGGACCTGGCGTTCCTCCTGCCCTGGGCGCTCGCCAAGCCCGTCCTCGATTTGACGAGCATGCTCGCGATCACGGGCTTCATCGGCCTGGTCCTGCTCATGCTGGCGTACTTCTGGCGCAAGGGAGTCCTCGAATGCCGTTAGAAAACGACACGGTGCCCGCGGGCGTTATGACGACCCAGCTCGACGCGGCCCTCGGCTGGGCGCGCAAGTACTCGATCTTCCAGTATCCGTTCGTGACCGCGTGCTGCGGCATGGAGTATATGTCCACGGCCGCCTCGCACTACGACATGGACCGCTTCGGCGCGGGCTTCCCGCGATTTTCGCCGCGCCAGGCGGATGTATTAATGGTGGTGGGCACCATCAGCCATAAGATTGCGCCGGTGCTTCGCCGTATCTACGACCAGATGGCCGAGCCGAAGTGGGTGGTGGCATTTGGAGTGTGTACCTGTACCGGCGGTTTTTACAACAACTATTCGACCGTTCAGGGCATCGACACGATCATTCCCGTGGATCTGTACATCCCGGGATGTCCGCCGCGCCCGGAAACGGTCATCCAAGGTTTGACCCTGCTCCAAGAAAAAATCGAAAAAACCAAGGGGCAGTTCCGATGAGCGATCCGTTACGCGGCGAACGCCGCGAAGCTCCGGCGTCCTCGAACCATGACGAGCTCTCCAAGCTTAAGGCTGAGGGCTATAACATGCTCGTGGATATGACGGCGGTGGACTATTTGCCGCAAGGCAAAAAGCCGCGTTTCGACGTTATCTATCGGTTGATGAAGCTCGATGCGGCGACCGGCTCCGACATGGGGCGCATCGAGCTGCATTGCGCCGTCGATGAGCTGCCTGTCTTGAAATCCGTTAAAGATCTGTACCCCAACGCGGACTGGCTCGAACGCGAAGTCTGGGACATGTTCGGCGTAAAATTCACCGACCGCCCCGGCATCAAACGCCTGTTGATGTACGAGGAATTCTCCGGCCACGCCCTGCGCAAGGACTACCCCATCGCCAAGCGCCAGCCTTTGATCGGCCCCAAGTCGGGCGACAAGGCCGGAAGCCCCAGCTTCAACATCCTCCACCCCACCATCACGGGCGAATGATGAGCGAAATCACCCAAAAGACGTACATGCTCAACATGGGCCCCCAGCATCCCGCGATGCACGGCGTCGTGCGGCTCATTTTGGAGCTCCGCGGCGAGACGATCGTCGATGCCGAGGCCGAGATCGGCTACCTCCATCGCGCCTTCGAGAAGCACGCCGAGAACGAGACCTGGAACAACGTCGTGCCCTGGACCGACCGCCTGAACTACGTCTCGCCGCTCATCAACAACGTCGGCTACGCGATGGCCGTCGAGAAGCTCGCCGGCATCGAGGTGCCCGAGCGCGGGCAGTACATCCGCGTCATCGCCTGCGAGATCTCGCGCATCACCGACCACCTGACCTGCATCGGCGCCTCGTCGATGGAGCTTGGCGCCTTCACCGTCTTCCTGTACATGATCAAGGCGCGCGAGTACCTGTACCAGCTCGTCGACCACCTGACGGGCGCGCGTATCACGACCGCGTTCACGCGCGTCGGCGGCGTGAAGGGGGACCTGCCCCCGGACTTCGCCGAGAAGTTCCACGCGATCGCGAAGGAAGTGCGCACGGCCGTGGCCGAGAGCGGCGCCCTGCTGACGCGCAATCGCATCTTCATGGACCGCATGGAGGGAACCGGCGTCATCTCCAAGGAGGACGCGATCGCCTACGGCATCACGGGCCCTTTCCTGCGCTCGACCGGCGTCCCGTACGACGTGCGCCGCGCGCATCCCTACGGGATCTACGGCAAGCTCGATTTCGAGATACCCGTCGGCACCACCGGCGATAATTACGACCGGTACCTTTGCCGTATGGCAGAAATCGAGCAAAGCCTCCGTCTGGTCGAGCAGTGCCTGGAGCAGATTCCGGCCGGCAAGCACTCGCTCGAGCCCAAAGAGATCAAGTACGCCTATGAGATTCAGGACGCGGGCAAGCACGGCGACACGGCGCTATTGGCCAAGTACGCCGCGAAGGTGGACCAGACCTTGGCGGGGATGAGCAAGGACGACCAGCCCAATACGCGCGTCCTCGACCGCAAGATCACCTTGCCCGCGAAAGAGACGACTTACGGCAATATCGAAGGGCTCATGAATCATTTCGAGCTCGTCATGTGGTCCTGGGGCGTGCGAATCCCGCCCTCGGAAACGTATTTCGCGGTCGAGGGGGGCAACGGCGAGCTCGGCTTCGATATCGTCAGCGACGGCGGCGACGGCCCCTACCGGGTGCGCTGCCGCCCGCCGTGCCTGTTCCCGATGGCGGCATTGAAAAAGCTTTTGGTGGGCGGACAAATCGCGGACATTATCCCGACCTTCGGCTCGGTGAATATGATCGCTGGGGAGCTCGATCGATGACCCCGGACGCGGCCCTCGCCGTCAAGAACGCTTTCACGCCCGAGCAGGAGGCGGCGCTCGTCGCCTGGACGAAGAAATATCCGTACACGAACCTGGGCCTCATCGAGGCGCTTCGTGCCGTTCAGGATTGGCACCGCAAGGTCGAGCCCGCCGCCGCGGCGCGCGTGGCCGAGATTTTCGGCATGCCTTTCAATCATGTCTGGGGCGTGGCGACCTTCTTTCCGACCTTCACGCGCTGGAAAACGGGGGAGAAGCGCGTGGGTATTTGCCACGGCCTCACCTGCTATCTGGCCGGCTCGAGCAAGATGGAGAAGTGCCTGGAGAAGACCTTGGGCGTGCCGAAGAAAACCGCCACTCCCGACGGGAAGCTCTCCTGGGAGCCGATGGAATGCATCGGCGCGTGCGAGCAGGGCCCGGCGCTGCAAGTCAACGACCGCCTCGTCGGCAAGGCGACTGAAGAATCGATTTCGAAGCTGAAGGACATGAAGTGACCAAGATCCTGACCAAGCATTTCGATTCCGAGCCCAAGTTCCACGAGCTTGAGACCTACCGCAAGCTCGGCGGCTACGAGTCCTTGAAAAAGGCCCTCGGCATGGAGCGCGCCGCCCTGCTCGCCGAGGTCAAGAAGTCGAACCTGCGCGGCCTCGGCGGCGCGGGCTTCCCGACCGGCCTTAAATGGGAAACGGTTCCGTCCGAGGACAAGGTCCCCGGGCCGCGCTTCGTGGTGGTCAACGCGGACGAGTCCGAGCCCGGCTGCTACAAGGACCGCATCCTGCTCACGCGCGCGCCGCATCAGCTCATCGAGGGCCTGCTCATCGCGTCGTACGTAATCGGCGCGAAGGACTCGTTCATCTTCATCCGCGGCGAATACCAGAACCAGTACGACATTTTAGAGAAGGCGCTCGCCGAGGCGGACCAGGCGGGCCTGCTCGGCGCGGTCAAGATCCACCTGATGCGCGGCGCCGGCGCCTACATCTCCGGCCTCGACACCGCCTTGCTCGAGACCATGGAAGGCAAGAAGGCCTGGCCGCGCCAGCCCCCGCCCTTCCCGACCGTCGCCGGCTTGATGGCCAAGCCCACGGTCGTCAACAACGTGGAGACCTTATCCATGCTGCCCTTCATCGTCCGGGAAGGCGGCGAGGCGTTCGCCAAGATCGGCGGCCCCAAGTCGGGCGGCACGGTCGTCTTCTCGATCTCCGGCTCCGTCGAGCGGCCCGGCCTCTACGAGTTCCCGATGGGCGTGAAGCTGCGCGACGTCCTGCTCGCCTGCGGCGGACCTCTTCCCGGCCGCAAGCTCAAGGGCGTCATCCCCGGCGGCACCTCGATGCCGCCGCTGATGGAGAAGGATCTCGACATCCAGCTCGACTTCGACAGCGTGCGCGCGGCCGGGACCTTCCTCGGCGCGGGCGGCATGATCGTGCTCGACGACACGATGGACGCGGTGGAGATCGCGCACAATATCGAGCGCTTCCTGACCCACGAGTCCTGCGGCCAGTGCACGCCCTGCCGCGAGGGCTCGAACTGGTCGGAGCGCATCCTCCACCGCCTGCTCGACGGCAAGGGCGAGGCGGCGGACATCGATAATTTGTCGCGCGTGGGCGAGAACATCACCGGCAAGGTGATCTGCGCGCTCGGCGACACCGTGGGCATGGTGCTCAAGGGCTACATCGGGCGCTACCCCGAAGATTTTAAGAAGCGGGTCAAATCCAATGGGTAAGATCGTCAAGTACAAGCTGAACGGAGTGGAGCGCGAGGCGCCCGAGGGCCAGCTCGTTATAGAAGCGGCTAAGGACGCCGGGGTGGAAATACCGCACTACTGCTACCACCCCGCCCTCGGCAACCCAGGCAATTGCCGCATGTGCATTGTCGACGTCGCCGGGGCGCCCAAGCCTCAGGTTTCCTGCCGCACCGGCGTGCGCGAGGGCATGGACGTCAAGTCCGACACCGATGCCGTCAAGCGCGCGCAGGCCAGCGCCCTCGAGCTGCACCTCGTCAACCACCCTCTCGACTGCCCGGTCTGCGATCAGTCCGGCGAGTGCGGTCTTCAGGACTATTACATGAAGATCGGCCAGTATCAGAGCGAGGTGCGCGAGGATAAGGAGCACAAGGATAAGCGCATCGTCGCCGGCCCCCACGTCATGCTCGATCAGGAACGCTGCATCCTGTGCACGCGCTGCACCCGCTTCGTCGACAACGTCACCAAGACCCACGAGCTCGGGATCTTCGGCATGGGGCATACGGAGCGCATCGACGTCACGCCGGGCATGACGCTCGACAACGCCTACTCGGGCAACGTCGTCGATATCTGCCCCGTCGGCGCGCTCACCGACCGCGACTTCCGCTACAAGGTCCGCGTCTGGTACCTCGACAAGACCGACTCGATTTGCCCCGGTTGCTCGCGCGGCTGCAATATATCGGTGCACGCCAACACGGCGCGGCCGTGGCACAACGACGGCAAGCGCGTGGCGCGGCTCAAGCCGCGCATGAACATGGACGTCAACGGCTATTGGATGTGCGACGACGGGCGCTACGGGTTTACGAACCTCGACGCGGACCGCTTGGGCAAGGTCCTGCGGCTCTCGCCGGTCAAGACGGAGCTGTCCTGGGTCGACATGGCGTCCGAGATCGCGCCGCTGCTGGGCGAAGGGCTGGCGGTGGTGGCGTCGGGGATGTTGTCCAACGAAGACTGGGCCGCGTATAAGAGCCTCTTCGCGGACAAGCTGAACGTGACTCAGCACTATTTCTCATCCGAGCCTGACCAGGTCGGCGTCGAAGACGAGCTGCTGCGCAGAAAGGACAAGGTTCCAAACCTCAAAGGGGCGGAAGCTCTCGGTTTGAAGAGCGGATCGTTCGATGAGCTGGCGAAAAATTTGGCTTCCGGAAAAATCCGAACGTTGTATGTCATCGAACGCGACCTGACCAAGATCTGGGGCGACAAGGCCGCGGGCCTGCTCGCCAAGGCGGGCGTTTCGATCCTCCAGGGCCCCAACAAATACGCGTTGGGAGACTCTTTCACCTATCGCCTGCCGGCGACCGCGTATGTCGAGGAAGAGGGCCACTTCACCAATTTCGAGGGGAAGATCGGCGCCTACAAGAAGGCCCTGTCGCCCATCGGCGACGCTCGGCCGGACTGGGACATCTTCGCGCTGCTCGGTAAAGCGCTGGCCGCCGGGCGGAAGCGGGAGGTCGCGGCATGAGCTTCGCGATACCCCTTAACGAGGTCCTGTTCACCACGGCCAAGGTGCTGTTCGCCGTCGTGGGCGTGGGGCTCAACATCGCCGGCTTCCTGGGTTGGGTCGAGCGCAAGCAGAGCGCCGTCCTGCAGGACCGCATCGGGGCCAACCGCGCCTCGATCTTCGGGATCACGATCCTCGGCCTGTTCCACCCGATCGCCGACGCGATCAAGATGCTCACCAAGGAGGACTTCGTGCCGACGGGGGCGACAAAGCCCCTGCATGGCCTGGCACCCATGATCTCGCTCGGCTGCGCCATGTTTTGCCTCGCGGCCCTGCCTTACGGCGGCGTCATCGAGTACGCCGGACGCGCCTGGGATCTGCAGCCGATCGCCCTGCCGATGGGCGTGCCGCTCGTCCTCGCGACGCTCGCCTTCGGCGTGCACGGGATCGTGATGGCGGGCTACGCCTCGGGCTCGAACTACGGCCTGCTCGGCGCCCTGCGGGGCGCGGCACAGATGATCGCCTACGAGGTGTGCCTGGCCTCGGCCTTGGCCGGCATCCTGTTCGTTTACGGCACCCTCGACTTCTCCGAGGCCGTGCTGTGGCAGGTCAATCACGGCGTGTGGGGGATCGTCGTCCAGCCCCTCGCCTTCATCCTGTTCCTCACCGCCGGCGCCGCCGTCACCAAGCGCACGCCCTTCGACCTGCCCGAGGGCGAGAGCGAGATCGTCGGCTATCACGTCGAATACTCGGGCATGAAGTTCGGCATGTTCCTGATGACGGACTTCTTCGAGTCGATCGTGATCTGCGGAGTCATCACCGCCCTGTTCCTCGGCGGCTGGTCGATTCCGTTCCTCGATCTGCGCTCGATGGGACCGCTCGGCGGGTTCCTGATGGTCAACGCCTTCATCGGCAAGATGCTGCTCCTGCTCTTCCTCCTCATGCAGCTGCGCTGGACCTTGCCCCGCTTCCGCTTCGATCAGCTCCTCGACCTCGGCTGGAAGAATATCCTGCCGCTCTCTCTGATGAACTTCCTCGCGACCGCATGGGTGGTGTATATATGGCGATAACTGTCCGCGCCGTGGTGCGTCCCGAACGTACCTTCGCGACCCAAATCTATCTCGTCGAGGTCTGGAAGGGCCTTGCGCTCACCTTCCGCCACCTGTTCGTCAACCTGTTCCGGCACGCGATGCGCGCGCTCGGCGCCACGGGCTTCCTGCCTGGGGCCGTGACGATCCAGTATCCCGAGGACCCCGCCGTGCTGGGCAAGCGCGCGCGCACCCGCCACCGCCTGCTCAAGCGCGACGACGGCGCCCCGCGCTGCACCGCCTGCCTCCTGTGCGAGACGATCTGTCCCGCCAAGTGCATCCGCATCACGGCGGAGAACGCTCCCGACGTCCAGGTCGAGAAGCGCGCGAAGACCTTCGACATCGACCTGGGGATGTGCGTGTTCTGCGGCTACTGCGTCGAGGCCTGCCCCGTGGACGCCATCCACATGGACGCCAACGAGGTCGAGCTTTCGACCTACACGCGCCAGGACATGATCTGGACCATGCCCGAGCTGCTCGGCGACAAGCCCAAGCTCCCGTCCCAGTCGACGCGCGCCGTCGATCCTCTCCACCCTTAGGCCCTTGCGCCCGGCGGGCCGGGGGGGTACGCTCGGAGGGTGAGGCGCCGCGGCCAAGCCACCGTCGAATACATGATGCTCCTGTGCACGGTCCTGTGCATGGCCCTGATGGTGGGCACCTTCCTAGCCAAGTTCGGCCGCGACCTCCTGGACGACCTGGCCGCCAAGCTTCTCGAGGCCGTGATTATCCTCGCCATGCCTTAACTTTTCGTTCGCCGTTTGTTGGGTCGCGGGCGGGCTCTCCGGAAGCTACACTGGAGGCATGAGCTTCCCTGAAATGGCGTTAGGCGGCGTCTGGAGCGCGAACCTCCTCGCCATCTGCGCGGTGAACTTCAACGAGGTCAAGCACTGCCTCGCCGTGCTGCTCCTGTACTCCGCGACGTACTTCCTGTTCGTGCCGCTGCACGCGCTGATCGTCCTGTGCGTATGGACGGCCTACGGCCTTGAGCGCGGCGATTCGCCGCTGTCCGACGGGACCGCCGCGCGGGCGGCCGTGCGCCTGATCGGCGCCGAAACGGTGATCTTCTGGGCGTTGTATTGGGGGATGGTGTTCGGGGTCGTGCCGCTTCACATGCGCGTTTAGCGCCCCCTGGCCAGGAGGCGGTTCTTCCGCTATACTGACGCCCGTCATGCCTCCCGGCTTCAAACCGATCGCGGTCTCCGACATCATGGACATGCTCCTGGTGGGGACCCTCGTCTACGGCCTCCTGCTGTGGTTCAAGCGCACGAAGGCCGCGTTCGTGGCCCTGGGACTGCTGCTGGCGGTCGTCGTTTACACGGTGGCCTTCGTCGCGGGCATGTACATGACCGTGCGCATTTTCCAAGGCTTCTTCGCCGTCTTCATCGTCGCGGTGATCGTGATCTTCCAGGAGGAGATTCGCTCGATGTTCGAGCGCATCGCGATCTGGAGCCTGACCGGCGGCGTGCTCAGGACCGCGCCGACCCACCGGCAGGTGGAGATTCTCGTGAGCTCGCTCGGCGATCTCGCGCGCGAGCACATCGGCGCGCTGGTCGTCCTGCGCGGCCTCGATCCTCTCGACCGGCACGTGGAGGGAGGCTGGGACTTAAACGGCGATCTCTCGGAGGCGCTCATCAAGAGCATCTTCGACTCGCACTCGCTCGGGCACGACGGGGCGTTCATCGTCGAGGAGGGGCGGGTGTCCCGTTTCGGCGCGCAGCTTCCTCTGTCCAAGGACTTCTCCAAGATCACCAACCTCGGCACGAGGCACTCCGCGGCGCTGGGCCTGTCCGAGCGCTGCGACGCGATGTGCCTCGTCGTCAGCGAGGAGACCGGCACGATCTCCTTCGCGCTGCGCGGAGACCTGGTCGCGGTCAAGGACCTCGAGGAGCTCCAGGACGGCATCGAGATCTTCCTGACCAAGCACCTGCCCAAGACCCCGCAGAGCTACTTCCAGCATTTCGTGAGCGAGAACATGCGCGAGAAGGCGATCGCCACCGTCGTCTCGGTCCTGCTGTGGGTGTTCTTCGTCGGGTTCGGAGCGGGACGATGAAGCCCGGCTTCCACGCGCGCCGCCTCGTCAAGCTTCTGACCGAGAAGGGGAAGTCGCTCTCGCCGCTGACCATCCTGACGCACGACCATCCCGACCCCGACGCGCTGGCGAGCGCGTGGGCGCTGGCGCACCTCGCCCAGTCGCTGGGCAAGATCCGCACGCGCATCGTCTACGGCGGCATGATCGGCCGCGCCGAGAACCGCATGATGGCCGAGCGCCTGCTCGTGCCCGCGCGGCCGCTGCGCAAGGGCGAGCTCGCGGGCGTGCCTCATCTGGCGCTCGTGGATACCCAGCCGCCCTTCAAGAACAACCGCTGCCCTCCGCGCCGGATTCCCGACCTGATCCTCGACCATCATCCCCGGCACGCCGACACGCAGTCCGACATGGCTCTGATCGACGAGGGCGTGGGAGCCACGACGACGATCTTGGTGGAGGCGCTCATGCTTGCGGGCCTTCGGGTTCCCAGCCGGCTGGCCACTGCGATCGTTTACGGCATCGGCTCCGAGACGCAAAACCTTGGACGCGAAGCGACGGCGCGCGACATGGAGGCCTATCAGGCGCTGTGGCCGAAGGCGAACATGAAGACGCTGTGGCGCATCTCCTATCCGCAGCGTCCGGAGGCTTTCTTCATGACCTTGGCGCACGCGGTGCGGGAGGCCTTCGTGGCGGGCAAGGTCGTCGGCGCGAACCTGGGAGAGGTCGGCACCCCCGATCGTGTGGCGCAGATGGCCGACTTCCTGCTCACCCTCGAGAAGATGCGGTGGTCCATCGTGACCGGGCGTTATCAGACCCGGCTGCACGTGTCCTTGCGGGCTAACGACCCGGGCGCCGGGGCGGGACGCCTGCTCAAGCGCCTCCTCGGCGGCGGAAACCGCGGCGGCGGCCACGGCATGATCGCCGGCGGCTCCCTCGAGCTCGGCGAGACCGCGCCCGAGACCGTTTGGCGCGCGGCGGAGGAGAAGATCGTGACCGAGTTCCTCGCGCACCAGGGCTTGAACGCGTCGGACAGGCGCCGGCCCTTTCGCAGCGCCTAGCGCCGGGCTACTTCCAGCCGATGACGGACCAGCCTTTTTCGGCGAGGCAGCGTTGGGTGTACGCGCGCTGAATCTCGTCGGGGGAGCCGGCCTCGTAGGCGCCGTGGAGCAGCCCCCCGGCGGCGCCGACGGCCGCGCCTTCCGCGATGGCCCGGCGGTAGTTGCCGGTGAAGGCGCCGAATACCGCGCCCATGGCCGCGCCGAACATCCCGGCGATTCCGGTCCGCCGCGCGATCTTTTTGGCCGGGTTCGCCTTGAGGTAGACCTTGGCCTCCTTCATGCAGAGGTCGATGTCCGGCTGGGCCGCTTCCGGGCCGGAGGCCTTCACGCGCTCGTCGGGATACAGGACCGGGCGGGGATGAGCGCAGGCCGCGAGCAGCAGCACGGCGAGCAGCAGGCGTTTCATCGGCAGGAGCGGCCGTCGAGATAGCCGCCCAGGCAGCGGCCGACGGCGGGGTTGTGCTGGGAGTCGCTGGCCAGATCGTCGACGGCGCATGAGACGGTTTTTCGATAGCCCGCGTCGAAGTTCTTTTTGTTGTGAGGGGTGTAAAAGCCGGAGCAGGCCGCGCCGGCGGAGATCAGCCGCTGCAGCCGCGTCGCGAGGCCGCCCGCGTCGTAGAAATTGTCGAGCATGACGATGCGCGCGGGAGCCAGGCCCGCGTCGAGCGTCTTGCCAAGGCCCACGTAGCCGCCGCTGTGCGCCGCCACGATCGTTTTGGAAAAGACGCGCTTGGCGGCCGCGGACAGAGCGGACACATCGTCCGTCGTCACGCCGAGGCCGCTGCGATAGGTGACGAGAACAACCACCTTCTTGTCCGAAGCGGTTTTGCCCAGGTCGTAGGCCGTAAAGGCTTGACGGGCCGAGGTCAGCGCCTGCGCGGCGGGAACGTTCGGTCCGAGGCTGGGATGATGGCCGCGCAGATAGACGAGCAACGGCGCGTCGGATGGCGTGCCTTCGGGCGCGTACCAGCAGCCGACGCCGTCGAGCGGCAGGCAGGCTCCCGCCTGGACCTGCGCCCGGGCGGCGCTCGTCAGCAGGGCCAGGGCGGCGAGCGTCAGGCTCAGCGGGCGCATGCCGCAGTATAACCCCGGCCGGAGGGGTTCGCCAGGCCTTCCTTAAGGAGCGGCGATCTCACGGACGCTCATTTTCTTGTAGATCAGACCGTTCGTGCCGACGTTATCGGTTCGCCAGTAGACGGTGATGTTGGGCTTGCCCGACTCGGAGCCCGGCCGGGCGTCGTTGTTGGTCAGCCGCAGGGCCGGGTCGATGCCGGTCCGGCAGGGCCGGCCGCCGACGCCGAAGTTCGAGCCGGTGTCGGTCAGCTCATTGATCTTCGTCCAGGTCCCGCCGTTCGCGCCGTCGGTCAAGTCGAGGTAGTGCTCGGCCTTCACGTTTCCGTTGGGCAGATCGTAGACGACGTATTTGTAGCCGATCCAGGTCCTGTACGGAAGGGTGGACCAGAGGGTCTTGTTCAGGGTCGGGACCGAATTCGGATGGGACGTCTCCTTTTCGAAGTCGATATGGCCGTCGTAGCGGATCCGGGCACCCATGCCGCGGGTGTCGCAGAGGTTCGCCGTTTCGGAGCCGGTGGTGCCGTGATTTGAGCGGGCGATGCCCACGATGCCGCCGTAGGCCGTGCCGCTGTCGGCGACGCGGTAGGCATAGACGGTCATCTCGACGTTGCGCCAGCTTTGCTGGAGAGCGGGGTCGTGGATGTACATACGCGGCACGGAGCCGGAGATGGTGAAGAGGCCCTTGCCGTCCACGCTATAGCTTGCGTTGCCGTGGGCCGCGTCGAACCACGAATCCTGGGGATCCACGCCGTTGAACGTGCGTGGACGGCCGTTGTCCCAGGCGGAGACCCAATTCTTGCCGCCCCCGACGGAGGGATAGAGCTGCTTGACTCCGAAGCGGTCGACGCCGCTCGCAGGCGGCGCGTTGGCGACCATGACCGGGACCGACGCGCTCGTCGTCCGGTTGCCGGCCGCGTCCCGGGCGACGGCCGACAGGGAGTGCGCCCCGTTGGCGGAGGCCGTCGTGTTCCAGGCAAACGCATAAGGCGGCGAGAGGATTTCCGCGCCGAGCGCGATGCCGTCGAGCCGAAATTGCACGCCGGCCACGCCGACGTTGTCGGACGCCGCCGCGGAAGCCGGGACGGAACCCGACACGGTCGCTCCTGAGGCGGGTGCTATGATGGCCACCGCCGGCGGGGCGGCGTCGGGCACCGGGGCGTTGCGGACCGTGATCGAGATGGACGAGCTGCCGCGGTTGCCGGCCGCGTCCCGGGCCGACGCGGTCAGGGTATGCGCGGCGTCGGAGGCGGTCGTCGTGTTCCAGGACGTCGAAAACGGCGCCAGGACGTCTTCCGCTCCCAGGTTTGCCCCATCGAGCCGGAACTGCACTCCGACGACGCCGACATTGTCGACGGCGGTCGCCGAGACCGGGACCGTGCCGGAGACGGTCGAGCCCAAGGCGGGGGAGGTGAGGGCCACGCTCGGCGCGACGACGTCCGGGCCGGCGGCGCCGGCGCTCACCGCGAAGGCGCACACCTGGTGGCTTCCTGAGCCGGAGGAGAGCGCCCAATTATCGAGCCCCGTGACGGCGCTTTGCTCGGTGCGAAAGGCGAAATTCGTCGCCAGGGCCGTCTCCGCCGCGCCGGGGGGAGTGACGTACACCGAGTAGCGGCGGGAGAGCGGGTCGACCGTCAGACGAAACCGGTAGGTCGCGCCGGCGATGTAGGGGACGGGGCCGTCGGCGCCGTAGGCGCCGCCGTTGCGGGCGTCGATGAAGCCCGCGTTGTTGAAGCGCACGATCGCCGCCAGGCTCGCGTAGCCCGCGGCGGCCCCCCGGGACAGGCCGGTCACCCCGTCGATCCTGGCGGCGGCGGGCGCGGCGTCGAAGCTCGCCACGAACGGCGCGCTCTGCAAGGACAACGCCGTGTTCCTCCAGAGCGCGGACGAGGCGAGGCAGGCCGGGGACGGCGCCGGGGCGTTGGCGACCGTAACCAGGGAGGCCGCGGCCGTCGTCCTGTTTCCGGCCGCGTCGCGGGCGACGGCGGAGACGACGTGGGTGCCGTTGGCCGAAGCCGCCGAGTTCCAGGTCGTCGCGTAGGGCGCCGTCGTGTCCTCGGCGCCCAGATTCACGGCGTCGAGCAGGAACTGCACGCCGGCTACGCCGACGTTGTCGCCGGCCGTCGCGGTCACCGCGACCGAGCCGGAGACCGTCGCGTTCGGGGCCGGAGCCGTGAGGGTTACGACCGGCGCGACGGTGTCTGCCGCGGGCGCGGCCGCGAAGTTGCACACTTGGTGGCTGCCGGAGCCGGACATAAGCGCCCAGTTATTAAGGCTCGATACGGAGGCCTGTTCGGTGCGGAAGGCGTAGTTCAGCGCCAGACGGGCCTCGGCCCCGCCGGGCGGCGTGACAAAGACCGAGTAGCGGCGCGCGGCCGGATCGACGGCCAGCCGTATCCGGTAGCTCGCGCCGGCCGTATAAGGGATGGAGGCGTCGGCGGCGTAGACGCCTGCGTTGCGGGCGTCGAGAAAGCCCGTGTTGTTGAACCGCACGATCGCGGCCAGGCTCGCGTAGCCCGAGGCGCCGCCCAAGGAAAGACCGGTCAGGCCGTCGATTTTGGCCGCGCCTGGAATCGCGTCAAAGGTCGCGCCGAACGGGGCGTTTTGCGCGACGAAGGATGAGTTCTGCCAGGCGGTCGTGGCGGTGAGGCACTGCGCGGCGGCCTGAACGGCGGAGCACAGACCCAACGCGACGGCGAGCGCGGGCTGGATGAAGGCGAAGCGAGTGGGCATGGGCTACCTCCCGATGTGGGCCGTCAAGCTGATTGTAAATTCACGCGCGGCTCGCGGCCATGGACGGCGGGTAACTATTTGGCGACGACGAAGCTCTGATAGACGCGCTTCGACGAGCGGGTGACGACGATCGCGATGTACACCCCGGACGGCACGAGTCGACCCGAGTCGTCCCGGCCGTTCCAAGAAATCGGCGAGCCGTTCGCGGTCCGATGGAAGACGCTCCGGCCCCGGATATCGACGATCGTGACCTCTCTCGCCTCCGGTCCGAATTCCGCCCGGTCGTTGATGCCGTCGGCCAGCGCGGGCGTCAGCAGCCTCTGCGGAGCCTTGGCCGCGGCGTCGCCCGCCGAAGCGGGCCCGCCTGCGCCGGCGGCGTCCGTCTGAGGGCCCGCCGGCGCCTCGGTCGTGGCGAAGAGGTAGTCCTCGGAAACGGCGAGCTGCCCGGCCGCGTCGCGCGATTTGACGCGGTAGTGATAGAGCGCCTCCGAGGCGAGCCCGCTCAGCGCGACGCCGCGTTTGAGAACACGCACGCCGCTTTGCGGCGACTCATTCCCATACTCCGTCGTCATGCCGTATTCCACCTGCGAGTCCGCGGGTTCGCTCGTCGTCCAGCCGACGACCGCTCCATCGGCGCTCACGGCGGCTGCGGACACGTCGCCGATGACGGGCGGCGTGTTGTCCACGGTCACGAGGACGATGGGGGACGTCGCGGCCGCGCCGGCGGAGTCGCGGACGACGGCGGCCAGCGCGTGCGCGCCATCCCCGGCGCCGGCGGTGTTCCATCCGAAGGTGAAGGGCGGCGAGGTCAGGGCCGGGGCGAGGTCCCGTCCGTCTATGAGGAACTGCACGCTCGCGATGCCGGCTCCGGCGGTCGCGTTGGCCGACACCGTAACGACGCCCGACGCGAGGGCGCCCGGAGGCGGCGTCATGATCAGCGCCATCGGTGGAGCTCCCGACGCGGAGAAGGGCGCGGTGGACGCGGGCGGCGGCGCGGGCGGCGCCGGTGGAGTCGCGAAGGTCCTGTCGCCGGAAACGGCGAGCAGGCCGCCGGCGTTGCGGGATTTGACGCGGTAATGATAAATCGCGTCCGGGGCCAGCCCGCTAAGGGTGACCGCGTGCGCCGTCGCGGGCGGCGCGTTCAAGTACGCCGAGTTCCCGTACTCGGGGGTCGGGCCGTAGTCCACCTCCGAATCCGAATCCTGATCAGTCGTCCATTCGATCACCGCGCCGTCGCTCAGTACCCTCGCCTCGATCTCTCCGAAGACCGGAGGCGCGGGGGGCGCCTGCGCGCTCGCCGGGACGGCGAGCGCGCAGACCAGAGCGACGACCGTCCGCCTCACTGGTCCTCGCCGCCTGGAGTCATGAAGCGGACGTTGTCGACTTCGAAGCGCAGCTCATCGAGGTATGAGGAGGATTTTCCGGCCGCGGAGAGGCGCGAGGTCTTGAGATAGAACGCGCGCGCGTCCGCAGCGGTGCGGCCGCCGGTGACGATCTCGTCGGCCAGGTTCAGCGCCAGGCGGTTCTTCGCCTCGCTATCGGAGGCGAAGGTGAGCTCCCCTGCGGCCTGGCTCACCGTGAGCTTCGGGTTGAAGCGCTTGAGCTCGGCGACCTTGTCGTTGGGGACCAGGTAGCCGATCGTCTGCTCTAAAAAGTCCGACCGCGTCACGGCCGGATCGTTGTGGAGGCGCCGGCGATAGACGATGGTTCTCTTCCACTCGCCGTTGTTGAACCAGACCAAGGTGTCGCGGTCGTATTGGTCGGGGGCGCCGTACTTTTCGATCATGAGGCTCGCCGCGGCGCGGGAGCGCGGAGGCCAGCGCCGGGTGATAGCCTCCGGCGTTTCGCCCGCGGACGCGGGTTCGTTGCGGGGAACGGCCGCCGCGCAGGTCAGCAGGGCCAGGAGCAGCAGCCCCGCGTTGCGGACTTGACGGCTGAGGGCGTGAATCATGAGTCCTCCTTGAAATCGCTTTCGTCGAGTATAGGCGGCGGGTGACGGCGGGGTCCATAATCGCGGCGTAAATGATTCATCGCCGTTGTGTGCCGGGGGGCCTAAAGACCCCCGCCGCGGGCGACCGAAGGGCCCTAGGAGAATTTTCCGCTCCGAGCTAGAATTTCCTCAATGCTACGACGACTGATCGCCTCCGTTCTGATCGTTTCGCTTGCCCTGCTGACCCCGGGCGGCCGATTCTACGAGGCGTGCGCGCAGACGATCGCCGCGCCCGCGGCGCGATCGGGCCTCTCGGGCGCGGCCGCCCGGACCGGCGCCGTTCGCTTCGACCTGGGCGCGCCCGCGCTCAACGGGGCTCTTTCTCGGGCCTCCCTCGACGGCTTCCTTTCGGCCCCGTCGGCGCCGGCGCCTCTCGCCGCTCCCGCGGCCTTCGCGGCACTCGCGGTCCCCGCGGCCGCCGTCGCCGCCCCCGCGGCGGCGCTCTCGGCTCGTCCCGTCGCGCTCGCCGCCGTCGTCCCCGCCGCGGCGAAGCCGCTCGCTTTTTCTGCCGCGAACTCCGGGGCCGCGCCTAAGGCCTTCACGCCGGCCGCGACCGGGGAGGAAGCCGCCGTCCTGTTCGACCAGTCGCTGTCCCGTCCGCGCGCCCTCGACGACGTCCTCGTCCCCGCCGCGGCGGCGCCCGAAGCGCCGAACGACGGCGCTCTCGCTCCCGCGGGACCTTCCGATGCGGCCGGAGAGACGCGCACGCCGCCGGCGCCCGGCGGCAAGAGCCGGCTGCCGCGCTCGCTGTGGGGCCTCTTCTGGGGCCACCACATCACCACCGTTTTCGGCGTGAACTTCCACGTCCTGAGCCTCCCGTTCCTGGTCAAGGACACGCTCGGCATGGGCACGGCGGCGATGGGCCTGGCCCGCAACCTCCACATGGGCTCTATGGCGGTCGTCAATCTCCTGCCCATCGGCTATCTCATCGACAAGACCGACTACCGCGTCGTCTTCATCGCGACCTCCCTGGCGCGCGCGCTCCTCATGGCCTCGATTCCGCTGCTGTTCATGTCGGGAGGCCTGCACTTCACGATTCTCGCGGCGATCATCGCCATCAACCCGATCTTCCAGAGCGTGATGATCGTCGCCGACGGCGCCGCGCGCAAGTCCTTTCTCGGCAAGGACGAGAAGCTCAACAAGGACGCCGCCGCGACCCTCGGCAAGTGGGACTCCCTGGCGGGCATGCTGATGCCTCTGCTCGCCGGCTGGGCCGTCGGCATGATGGTGACGGGCCTGGGCCTTGGCGGCTACGCGATGGCGTACGGCGTGTACGGCGCGCTGCTTCTCGCGTCGATCCCCTTTTACTGGTTCATGGTCCGCGACTCGCGCTTCCCCGGCAACGACAAGATGGGCCCGCTCGCGTTCGGCGCCCAGATCCTGACGTTCATCGGCGCGCTGGCCGCCTCCGCCGTCCATCCGCTCACCGCGATCCTGACCTGGTCCTTCCGCTCGTTCTTCAAGCACGATCGGCCCGCGTTCCCCGAAGGACTCGGCGGACGCGCGCTTTGGGCCGCCCGCGAGGCGCTCGTGGCTCTCGCCGGCGCGGCCCTGCTGCCGTTCGCGCTGCTCAAGGCGCTGGCGAAGCTGCCGGGCGCGATCAAGGCCGCGCGCGCCAAGGGCGGAAAGCGCCGGACGATTCCTGAGATTCTCGACGGCTACAAGCAGATGGAAGGCGTCGCCTACATCCTGCGCAACAAGACTTTGCGGATCCTGACGATGGTGATGGCGCTCGAAGTCCTGCTCATCGACGCCCTGCCCTTCGTCCTGATCCCGAGCCTCATCACCGACGCGCTCGGCGCCGCACCGACGACGCTTTCGGTTCCGCTCTGGGCCGCCGCCGTGCCCGCGGGGCTCGCCTTGCTCGCCGCCGGTGCGCGCGCCGTCAAAAAGGTCAAGTCCTGGTGGCCCGCCGGCGCCCTGGCCGCGGCCGCCGCCGCGGTCGCCGCGGTCTCGTTCTTCCCGTCGATCCTGCTGGTGCAGGTCGCGACCGCGGGCGGCATCATGGGCCTCCTGTTCTCTCTCGAGTACGTCGGCCGCTTCATCCCCTCGGCCCGGCTGGAGGGGGAGCGCGGCGACAAGATCATCGCCAAGGTCGGCCACGGCCGCTTCTACCGCCACGCCGCGTTCGCCTCGCTCCTGTTCTGGGCGCTGCTCGCGCCCGTCTATCTGACGGCCGGCATGTTCTGGGTCAATCTCGCGATCATCGCGGCCGTGCTCTTCACCGTGCAGTACTTCCACGCGCCGGTCACCATCGTGATGGAGCCGGTCAAGCGCGCGGAGATGGACGACGACAAGCTCGCGCGCATCGAGAGCTCCGTGTTCATGATCGACGTCGCGTTCGAGTCGATCGGCGCCCTGTTCCTCGGCCTGCTGCTCGATTTCGCGGGCCTCGCACCCGCGCTGATCGCGACCGCCGTCTTCCTGACGATTACCGCGATCCTGCAGTACAACGTGCCGAAGTGGATCTTCAAGGACGGGAACCACCCGGACAAGAAGCCCGCTTCGCCCGCGCCGCCGTCCGGACAAGCCTCGCTCGGCGTTCCCGCGCTGGCCTTCGCGTAAAATCCTCGACGAGAAAACACCCGGCCCGCGGCGTCATAAAAACCTCACATATTTTATTAGAATAGCTATTGACAAATATTAGGTTACATGATAAAACCGTGGAGACGAAAGACGGGCCGCACGGAGGGATCATGAATGCAAAGTCGGCGGTGGCGAAGGAGATGATGCCCTGGTTGTTTCTCGGTCGCGGAGCGGCGTGGAAGCCGTTCGCGAAGGTGCGGTGCGAGGGCGGCAGGTGCGTGTGGACGAGCAGGGCGGAGACGTCCAGGGGGCGAAACTCGAAGCGCGCCCTGGCCGGCGCCGCCTAAAGGCGCAGCACGGGGACGGATTCGCCTTCGGCGAATCCACCCGCGCAAGCAGTAAAAGTTAGCGGCCGGTCCCTGCGGGGACCGGCCGCTTCATTTAGGGCGTCGCTTTGCGGGGGAAGGCTATGCGGCGACGGCGTGGCCCTTGCGGCTCTTGATCTCGGCGGTGATCAGCGGCAGGAGCTCGGCGTACTCTCCCTGCACGGCGATCGAGGCCATCTGCATCAGGGGGCAGTCCTTGTCGGTGTTGATCGCGACGATCGTTCCGGAGGAGGACATGCCCGCCAGGTGCTGGATCTGGCCGGAGATTCCGACGGCGACGTAGAGCTTGGGGCGTACGGCCCGGCCCGTCAGGCCGACCTGGTGGCGGTAGGCGATCCAGCCGGAGTCGACGGCGCGGCGGCTCGCGCCGACGGCGGCGCCGAGCGCGTGCGCGAGCTCGAAGAGAGGCTTAAAGCCCTCGGCGGAGCCGAGGCCGAAGCCGCCGGAAACGACCTTCTCGGCGGCGCCGAGGTCGATCTCGCGGGATTCCTCGCCTTTGAAGGAAACGAATTCGCTCTTGGAAGCGCCCGGCTCGAAGGAGACCGCTTCGATGGGGGCGGCGGCGCCGGCGGCCTCCGCGCGGGGAAACGTCATCGGGGCGACCGTCAGCACCGCAATGCTGGTTTTGAATTCCACCTCGGCGATCAGGTTTCCGCCGTAGTAGCCGCGGCGGACCTTTCCGTCGGGGAGAATTTCAGTGACGTCGGTGGCGAGGCCCGCCTTGAGCAGGACGGCCAGGCGCGCGGCGACGGCGCGGCCGGCGACGGTCGAGGGAAGGATCACGCGGGACGCGCCGGCCTTCTCGGCGGCGAGGGCCGCGGCCTTCGCGTAGGCTTCCTCGGTGAAATTGGAAAGGGAGGGGTTCTCGACGACGAGCACCTTCGAAGCGCCCCTCGCGGCGATATCGGCGGCGAGCGCGGCGGCGTTGCCGCCGATCACGGCGGCGAACAACGGCTGCTTCAGGGCGTCGGCGAGGGCCTTGCCCGCGCCGAGCAGTTCGTACGAGGAGGGAGACAGCGTTCCCCGCGAGGGGAGCACGACGGCGAGAATTCCGTTAGCCATGTTAGATGAGTTTCCTTTCGACCAAAATGTCGACGAGTTTCGCGGCTTTCTCCGCCGCCGTCGCGCCCTCGACCTTGAGGCCGGCGGGGCGGGCGGGGGGAAGAGAGGCTTTAACGACCGACGCGCCGGCTCCGACCGCGCCGACCTGTCCGGCCTGGAGGCCAAGGTCGGCCGCCGTCCACTTGGGGAACACGGCCTTCTTCGAGGCCATCTTTCCCTTCAGCGAGGGGAGGCGGGGCTCGTTGATCTCCTTGACCGTGGCCACGCAGGCCGGCAAGGCGAGCTTCAAGGTGTCCACCCCATCCTCCATCATGCGCGTGACGGTCGCGGACTGCTCGTTGATCTCGTCGATCTTCTTGATCGCGGACGCCGAGGCCCAGTCGAGCCACGCGGCGGTCTGGGTGCCGACGACGCCCGCTCCGATGTCGCTGGTGTTCTTTCCGAAGATCACGAGATGCACCGGCTTCTCGCCGTGCAGCTTTTTGATCGCGGAGGACAGGGCGAGGCTCGTGGCGAAGGAGTCTCCGCCCTCGAACTCGGCTCCGGCGACGAGCACGCCGCCGTCCACGCCGCGGGCGACGGCCTCGCGCAGGACGTCGGCGGCGGCTTCGGAGCCGACGGTGAGCGCGGTCGCAGTCGAGCCGGGGACGCGCTCCTTGAGACGGACGGCTTCCTCAACGGCGAATTCGTCGAACGGATTCAGCGCGGTCGCGACGCCGGCGATCTTGGGCCGGCCTTCGGCGTCGACGCCGACGTTCACGGAGGAGGGGGTGCTTTTCACGCAGACGACGATATGGAGTGCCATGGTTTAAGCATAGCAAAACAGGTAGACTCGGGCCATGCGATCAAGCGCTGTCGCGTTGGCGGCGGCCCTCTTCTTGAACGCGCCGGCGGCGGCTCAGATCGACGACACGAAGCGGACCTTGCTCGAGGCCGGCTACGAAAGCGGCCTCGGCAATCCCGGGCCCGCCGCGCCCTACGCCTTCCTTTATCTGAACCGCCCAGGGGCGGCCGGACCGGGCTCGGCGTGGCGTCTCGCGCTGGCGCCGGTCTTTCTCGACACCGAACTGGGGCTTCCCGGGGCGCTCGGCGGCCGCACCGACGTCGGCCTCGGCTTCAGCGGCGGCGGCTACGCCTTCGGCCACGCGCAGGTCGACCGGGGAGACGAGAAAATCGGCGAGGCCTTCATCGGCCACGGGCTGTCGCCCTCGGTCTCCCTGTATCCGCGCCTCGGGGACATCGGCCCGGTGCCGGTCAGCGGCGTCTTCCGGCTCGCCGCGGTTTACACGGATTTTCAACGCGACGATGGCACCGACGCGGCCTACGAGCCGCCCCCCGACGAGTGGACCGGCGTCGCGCGCGCCGGCGTGCGCGCGGGCGGCGTCGAGCCGGGGATGGATCGCGGGCGCGCCGCGGAGCTCTCGCTGTGGGCGGAAACCCGCGTGCGGGACCGGCCCGCCTCGTACGGCTACGGCGACGATCGCTATGTCCGGCGCAACGTGAATCTTCTCTGGGCCCGCGTGCAGCTCTCCTTGCCGGCCGGGGCGGCGCGCGTGAGCGGAGGGCTCAACGCGGGAAGCGGCGGGCAGATCGGCCGCTTGACCGCGTACCGCCTAGGCGGCATGCTGACGCAAACCTCGGAATTCCCGCTCATCCTGCCCGGCTACTTCGCGCAGGAGATCTCGGCGCGCCGCTTCGTCCATGCGTGGGCGCAGACGGCCTTGCCCATCGGACATTCGAAGCGGTTCACGATCGAGCTCACCGCCGCGGCCGCGAGCCTCAGCCCGGTGCGGGGGACGGATCCGGGCGGCGTCCGCCACGCCGGCTTCGCGTCGGGCCTGGGCTTCGCGCCTCCCGACGGGGCGCTGCGCGCGGCGCTGACCTACGGCTTCGCTCCGACGGCGCTGCGCGGAAAGCGGCGCGGCGCCCACTCGGCGGCGCTGGTCGTGGAGATCGACTTCGCGGGCGACCAGCGGACGGTCGGCCCGCGCAGGATGACCCGTCAGCAGGGCCTGCGCTGGCTGCTCGGCCGCTGACGCGCGGAAATGGCATAATCCGCCCCATGGCCCCTCACCGTGAGCTGAAGCTCCCCACGCGTTTCGGCAAGCGCAAGCCGGGCGAGGCTCCCGGCGTATACCCGGACCAGGTCGCGAAGCTGGCTCCGCCCAAGCCCGCCTCTCCCGTCAAGATCACCGTCATCGACTATTCCGTCGACCAGGTCGAGATGCGGGGCGTCCTCGATTTCGACGAGTTCATCGCGGCGCATCGGCCGGAGTGGTCCAGGGTGCGCTGGATCAACATCGACGGCCTCACCGACTCGAAGGCCGTCGAGGCGCTGGCCAAGAAGTACGAGCTGCACCCGCTCGCCGTCGAGGACCTGCTCAACACCTCCACGCGGCCCAAGGCCGACGCATACCCCGGCGACGACGATCAGGCCGCGCGCCTGTTCATCATCACGCGCATGATCGAGCTCAAGGGCGATCGGCTCGACAGCGAGCAGATCTCGATCTTCCTCGGGCGCAAGACCGTGCTGACCTTCCAGGAGTCGCCCGGCGACGTCTGGGATCCGATCCGCGGTCGGATAAACGCGAAGGGCTCCCGTCTCAGAACCGGCGATGCGTCCTTTCTCGTCTACACCTTGCTCGACGCGATCGTTGATCACATTTTCCCGGTGCTCGAGCACTACGGAGATCTGCTCGAGGAGCTCGAGGTGACGGTGATGACCGGCCGCAAGCCGGACATCCTTCTCGACATCCACCGCATGAAGCGCGAGCTGCTGCTCCTGCGGCGCGCGCTGTGGCCGATGCGCGACATGGTCCATCAGCTGCAGGGAGAGCGCAGCGAGACCTTGAGCGAGACCACGCGCACCTACATGACCGACCTGTACGATCATGTGATCCAATCCATGGATATTCTGGAGACCTACCGCGAGGTCGTGGCCGGCCTCGCCGAGACCCATCTCTCGGCCGTGAACAACCGGCTCAACGAGGTCATGAAGGTGCTTACCGTGATCTCGGTCGTCTTCATCCCGCTTAATTTCATGGCCGGCGTGTTCGGCATGAACTTCGAGAGCTTTCCTTGGAAATGGGAGCACGCCTTTCCCGCCTTCAGCATCGCCTGCCTGGCGCTCATCTTCGGGATGCTCGGCTGGTTCCGCCGCCACGGCTGGATCTAAACGAAAAAAAAGGCCGGCCCGCGAGGGGGCCGGCCTTTTCGTCAAAACTGGTAGGGACAGGATTCGAACCTGTGTAGGCTATTGCCGCCGGTTTTACAGACCGGTGCTTTTGACCGCTCAGCCACCCTACCGTCCGTCAACGACGAGGCATTATGCCAGTTTCCCGGCCCCGTCGCAAGGACGCTTATTGTCGGGGGGCGGTCCCGGTTCCGGAACAGTTCTGTCGCTTGCGGGAAGTTCTGTCGCATGGTATGCTGTTGCGATGGTGCGTAAAGCTTTTGGATGGCTGCTGACCGCCGCCCTGGCCGTGTCCTGGGCCGGGCCTCTCTGCGCCCAGCCGGACGCTTCGAGCCACGCCTGCTGCGTAGGCGAAGAGACGCCGATGCCCGCGCCTGCGCACAACCAGGCGCCCGACTGCTGCCGGGCGCCCGATGCCCTGCCCGTGGGGGTCGGAGCGGCGATTCCGGTCTCCGCGCCGGCGCTGCTGAACGTCGCCGTGACCGTCGTGGTGCCGGCCGTCTCCGGATTTATCGCGACGCCGCGCTTCGTTCCCGCCGCGCCTCAGGCTCCACCGGGGACGCACTCCGGGCTGGCGCCTCCTTCCTCCGGACTGTAAGGTCCGTCGTTCGCCCGCGTCCTTGGGCGAAGCCGTAAGACGTCGATCCCGGAGGCGTTGTGCATAAACTCATTCTCGCCGTCCTTATTTATTATCCCGCCGTCCCGTCGCGCGCCGAGGCGCCCGCCGCCCTGACCCTGGCCGCCGTGCTCGAGACCGCGCGCCGCGACGCGCCGTCGGTGCGCGCCGCGATGATGCACCGCGAGGCGGAGCGCGTCCTGGTCATAAGCGAGGCTACGCCCAACAAGCCCATGCTCGAGTTCGAGCGGGAGCGGGCGCCCACGGGGGCCAGCCCGCTCAACGGGCCGGAGAAGTCCTGGTCGGTGAGCCAGCAGCTCCCCTTCCCGACGACCTTGTTTTATCGCGGGAAGGCGGCCGCGCGAGAGGCCGACGCGGCCGCCGCGATGTCTCGCCGCGCCGTCATCGAGGCCACGGCCCGGGCGCGCGAGGCCTATGCCGGGCTATACGAGGCCGAACGCTCGCTGGCGCTGCTCGATGAAATCGTCGAGCTGCTGCGGCGGTTTGCGCGCGTCTCGGAATCCAAGTACGCGGCGGGCAAGGGGACCCAGGCCGACGCGATGAAGTCTCAGCTGGAATTGACGCGGATGCTCAACGAGAAGTCCTTGGCGGAGGCGGCCGTCGAGAGCGCGCGCGGCTCGCTCAACGCCGCGATGGGACGGGAGATGGATTCACCGCTGCCCTCTCTGGCGCCGCCGTCGTCCGCGATGCCGGCGTCCTCCTTCGCCGAGCTGCGCTCGATCGCGCTGTCCGAGAACCCGGCGCTGGCCTTCGCCGAGCATGAAAGCGAGAAAGCCCGCGCCGAGTTGGGCATGAAGCGCTCGGAGTGGCTGCCGGACATCTCTCTGCGCTACCGTAGGCGCGTCGAAAACGGCCTGCGTTCGCACGACGCTTCGCTGGGTTTGTCCCTGCCCCTTTGGTTCTGGAAGCAGGCCGCGACGGCGTCGCACGCTGGCTACGAGGCCCGCTATGCCGAGGCCCTGCGCGACGGCGAGAAGCTCGAGGTGCTCTCCGGCCTCCGCGCGGCGCATGCCTTCGCGCGGGCGGAGGCGAAGCTGCGCGAAGCGTACCGCACGACGGTGATTCCTCAGGCGGAATCGGCCTTGAGCTCGGCGGAGTCCTCTTATCAGGCGGACCGCGCCGGCTTTCTGGACCTGCTGGACGCCGCCCGCTCGCTGGTGACCGCGCGCCTCGAGTCGGTCAGGCACGAGGCCGATTTTGAGCGGGCGTTGGCGGCGCTCTCTCGCGCCGTCGGACGCGAGACGGTTCCTTAAGGATATGATCATGAACAAGAAAATCTTCGTCCTGGCCGGGCTTTTCGCGTTGGGGGCGGCAGCGGCCGGATACTTCCTTTATACGCGCGTTCCTTCGTCGCAGGTCTCGATCCCCGAGACGAAGTACCAATGCCCGATGCACCCCGCCGTCACCGCGGACAAGCCGGGCAGCTGCCCCATTTGCGGCATGGACCTCGTCCCCGTTGAGCCCGCGGAGGCCCCGTCGGGCTCCGCCGGCGCCGCGACGACGGGAAAATCGATGTGCGTGCTCCACAAATGCACGATGGCGAACTGCAAAATGGAGCTGCCTCTGTCGCCGGGCGAAACGGTGACCTGCCCCGTCTGCGGGACGCACACCGCGCCCGCCGCCGGCTCGACCGGCAAGCTTCTCTATTATCGTAATCCGATGGACCCGTCCGTGACCTCGCCGACGCCCATGAAGGACTCGATGGGCATGGATTATGTTCCCGTCTACGAGGAAGCCTCGTCCGGCTCGCCGGTCGAGGGCCAGGGCTCCGCGAACATTTCGGAGCGGAAGCGTCAACTCATCGGCATGAAGTCCGAGCCCCTCAAGCGGCGGGATCTCAAGTTCACCGTGCGGGCTTCCGGCACCGTGGCCTACGATCCGGAGCTCTACAACGCCATCACGGAGCATCACAGCGCCATGGTCGCGCGCGAAAAGGTCAAGGACAGCCCCTGGCCCGACGCCCGCGAAAGAGCCGACGCCCTGGTGCGCGCCTCGGCCCTGCGCCTGCGCCAGCTCGGGCTCTCCGAGGCTCAGATCGAGGCGTTCACCGGCAAGGAGGCCTCGCCGACGAACCTCCTCATCGGCGGCCCGGGCGGCACCGTCTGGGTCTACGCCCAGATCTACGAGTATGAGATATCCAAGGTCCGGCCCGGCCTCACGGCGGAGATCACCACGCCCGCGTACCCCGGACGGGTCTTCCGCGGCACGGTCAAGACCGTCGACCCGAACCTCTCGCCCGAGACCCGCTCCCTGCGGGTGCGCATCGAGGTCCCCAATCCGGGCGGCCTGCTCAAGCTCGAGATGTTCGTCAACGCCGCCATCAAGGCGGAGCTCGGGGCGGCGCTCGCCCTTCCCGAGGCCGCCCTCCTGGACAGCGGCGCTCGCAAGCTCGTCTTCGTCGATCTCGGGGAAGGCCGCATCGAGCCCCGGGAGGTGCGCGTGGGGCGAGAGGCCGACGGCTACTACGAGCTGTTGTCGGGAGTGAAGGAGGGCGAAAAGGTGGTGACGACCGCCAATTTCCTCATCGATTCCGAGTCCAAGCTCAAATCGCTGCGATGATCAAAAAAACCATCGCCTGGTCGGCGCACAACAAGTTCCTGGTCCTGGCCCTGACGGGCGTCGCCATGGCGGTGGGCTGGTACTGCATGAAGAACATCGCGCTCGACGCGATCCCGGACCTGTCGGACACGCAGGTCATCGTCTACTCGCGCTGGGACCGCTCGCCGGACATCATCGAGGACCAGGTCACCTATCCGATCGTGACCGCGCTGCTGGGCGCGCCGAACGTCAAGGCCGTGCGCGGCTTCTCGGACTTCGGGTTCTCCTACGTCTACGTCGTCTTCCAGGACGGAACCGACGTCTACTGGGCGCGCGCGCGGGTGCTCGAGTACCTGAGCAAGATCCTGCCGCAGATGCCCGAGGGCGTGCGCACGGAGCTAGGGCCCGACGCCACGGGCGTGGGCTGGGGCTATCAATACGCCTTGGTCGATAAGAGCGGCCGTCACAGCCTCGCCGACCTCCGGTCCTTCCAGGACTGGACCTTGCGCTACCTTCTGCAGGCGGTCCCGGGCGTGGCCGAGGTCGCCTCCATCGGCGGCTTTCAGAAGCAGTATCAGGTCCAGGTCGATCCCAACGCGCTGGCCGCCTATCGCATCCCGCTGTCCAAGGTCGTCGACGCCGTCCGCGACGGCAACAACGACGTTGGGGGCCGCCTTGTCGAGTTCGGCGGCACCGAGTACATGATCCGCGGCCGCGGCTACGCCAAGTCGGTTTCGGACCTCGAGCAGATCGTCGTCGGCCGCGACAAGGGCGGCACCCCCATTTTGATCAAGAGCGTCGCCAAGGTGGCGCTGGGCCCGGACATACGGCGCGGCGTCGCCGACCTCGACGGCGAGGGCGACACGGTCGGCGGGATCGTGGTCATGCGCCACGGCGAGAACACCCTCGCCGTCATCGAGCGCGTCAAGGCCCGCCTCGCCGAGATCAAGCCTTCCTTGCCCGAGGGCGTGGAGGTCATCGAGACCTACGACCGCTCGGTCTTGATCGAAGGCGCGATCGCGACCTTGAAGCACGAGCTCTTCACGCAGATGCTGCTCGTCAGCCTCGTTCTTCTTGTCTTCCTCTGGCACATACCGTCGGCGATCGTGCCGATCGTGACGATCCCAATTTCGACCTTGCTGGCCTTCATTCCCCTGTACTTCCTGGGCATCAGCGCCAACATCATGTCGATCGCCGGAATCATGCTGTCGATCGGCGTGCTCGTGGACGGCTCGATGGTGGAGGTGGAGAACGCCTACAAAAAGCTCCAGCTCTGGGACGCGGGCGGGCGCAAGGGCGACTATCACCTCGTGCGCCTGCAGGCCATGCAGGAGGTCGGCCCGTCGGTGTTCTACTCGCTGCTGGTCGTGGCCGTCGCCTTCTTCCCGATCTTCGCGCTCGTCGACCAGGAGGGCCGCCTGTTCAAGCCCCTGGCCTACACCAAGAACCTGACGATGTTTCTCGCGGCCTTCCTCGCCGTGACCCTCGACCCGGCGGTGCGGATGATGTTCTCGCGCATGGACTTCTTCGTCTTCAAGCCCAAATGGCTGGCGTGGACGGTCAACCAGGCCGTCGTCGGACGCTATTACTCGGAGGAGCAGCATCCGATCAGCAAGGGCCTGTTCCGCGTCTACGATCCCGTCTGCCGCTGGGTGCTGGAGCGCCCGTGGAAGGTGATCGGCGCCGCCGCGCTCGTCACCTTGGCGACCGTGCCGGTCTACCTCAAGCTCGGCTCGGAGTTCATGCCGCCGCTCAACGAGGGGACGATCCTCTTCATGCCGACGACCTTGCCGGGCATCTCCGTCACGCAGGCCGCGGAGCTGCTTCAAAATCAGGATACGGTGCTCAAGAGCTTCCCCGAGGTGGAGCGCGTCTTCGGCAAGGCGGGGCGCGCGGAGACCTCGACGGACTCGGCGCCGTTCTCGATGATGGAGACCACCGTGGTCCTCAAGCCCATGGAGCAGTGGCGCAGGAAGGAGCGCTGGTACTCGGCCTTGCCCGAGCTCCTTCAAAAGCCCTTGCGCCGCGTCTGGTGGGACCGCATCACCTGGGAGGAGCTGGTCGCCGAGATGGATTCGCAGATGAAATTTCCCGGCGTGACCAACGCCTGGACCATGCCCATCAAGGCGCGCATCGACATGCTGACCACCGGCGTGCGCACGCCGATCGGCATCAAGGTCCAGGGGGCGGACCTGGCGAAGATCGAGGCGCTCGGGCTCGAGGTGGAAGGGGCGGTGCGCGGCGTGCCCGGGACGCGGTCGGTGTATGCCGAGCGCACGGCCGGCGGCTACTTCGTCGACTTCAAGCTCAAACGCGATCAGCTGGCGCGCTACGGCTTGTCCGTGAAGGAAGTCGAGATGGTGATCATGTCGGCCATCGGCGGCGAGGCGGTGACGGTCACCATCGAAGGACGCGAGCGCTACAGCGTGAACGTCCGGTATCCGCGGGAGCTGCGCGATAACCTCCCGAAGCTGCGGCGCGTGCTCGTCTCCACGATGGACGGCGCGCAGATTCCCTTAGCTCAGCTGGCCGACATCGAGCTGGCGATGGGTCCGGCGATGATCCGCAACGAGAACGGCCTGCTCACCGGCTACGTCTACGTCGACGTCGCGGGACGCGACATCGGCGGCTACGTCGACGAGGCCAAGAAGAAGGTCGCGGCCTCCGTACGCCTGCCCGCCGGCTACGTCCTCCAGTGGAGCGGGCAATACGAGAACCTCGCCCGCGTGCGCGAAACGATGGCGCTGCTGCTCCCTTTGACCTTGGTGCTCATCGTCCTGCTCATGTACATGAACACCAGGTCCTGGGTCAAGACGGGGATCGTGATGCTCGCGGTTCCCTTCTCGCTGATCGGCGCCTTCTGGGGCTTCTACCTCCTCGATTACAACCTCTCGGTGGCGGCCTGGGTCGGGATGATCGCGCTGATGGGCCTCGACGCGGAGACGGGGACCTTCATGCTCCTCTATCTCGACCTGGCCTACGCCGACGCGGTGCGCGAAGGCCGCATGCGCACCTACAAGGATCTCGAGGAAGCGGTGGTTCACGGCGCGGTCAAGCGCATCCGTCCGAAGATGATGACGGTGTTCACCGACTTCCTCGGCCTGATGCCGGTGATGTGGGCGATCGGCCCGGGCGCCGACCTGATGAAGCGCATCGCCGCACCCATCATCTTCGGCCTGTTCACGAGCTTCGCGATGGAGCTGCTCGTCTACCCCGCGATCTTCCTGCTTTGGAAATGGCACGGCGACATGAAGAAGGGGACCGTCGTCCCCGACGCGGCCGGTTTGCAGGTGATGCAGGACTAGGGAGAACTAAAATGAGACAGCTGATATGCGCCGCGATCATCGCGGCCGCCGTCGCCGGAGGCGCTTGGGCCGCCGGCAGCCACATGGACGCCACGGGCAAGACCGAGACGATCTCGGGCGAATTGCTCGATATGTCCTGCTACATGATGCACGAAGGCAAGGGCAAGAAGCACGCGAAGTGCGCCGGAGCCTGCGTGATCGGCGGAGCGCCGCTGGGCCTGCTGACCAAGGACGGCAAGGTTCTCCTCGTCGTGGGCAATCACGAAGACACGAAGCCCTTCGTCGAGGCCAAGGCTCTGGCGGGGCTCAACGCGAAGATCACGGGCACGGTCTTCACGCGCGGGGGCCTGACGGCCATCGTCGTGAGCAAGGCGGAGAAGCTTTAAGTGGAGTTGAAGCTCTACCATCTGCACCCGGCGGCCGTCCATTTCCCGATCGCCCTATTGATCGCGGGAGCGGCGGCCGCCGGGCTGCGGCTTCGGAAGGGCTCGCCGGATTGGCTCTCGAAGGCCGAATCCTGGCTTCTCTGGCTGGGGAGCCTGTCGGCGTGGGCGGCGCTTGGCCTCGGGGTGCTCGCTGAGAGGACGGCGCCCCACAGGGCGCTGGCCTGGGAGGTCCTGGCCGAGCACGAGGAGCTGGCGTGGTGGACCGTCGCGGTGTTCACCGCGCTGTCGGGCCTGCGGCTGTTCGCGGTTCGGGCCGGGCGCGACGCGGGAAAGTTTCGCGCCGCGCAGGTCCTTTTGTGGGTCCTCGGCCTCGGCTTGCTCGTCGCGACGGCCATGCACGGCGCGGAGCTGGTCTACGGCTTCGGCATGGGCGTGAGCGTTCCGTGATGCGTGGGAGGGAAACATGTGGAATGGATGCCGGCTGATGGCGATCTTTGAAGTCGTCGCAACGGAGAAAATATGAAAAGCGTATTGCTGTCGGCCGGAATTCTTCTCGCCGCGTCGCCCGCCGATTCGTCGGAGCCGGCCGCGAAGGCCGCGAGCGGCGAAGCCTTCGTTCTGGCGGCCGTGTCCGCCTACCGCTCGGCCATCGCCGAAGGGAGCCTGGACAAGCTCGCCGCCGTCGTGGAGCCGGAACTGACCGTGCTGGAAGGCATGCACCTGAACCAGGGCTGGGCCGACTACCGCGACAACCACATCGGCCCGGAGATGAAGGAATGGAAGTCCTTCCGCGTCGCCGACCCGTCGGTCGTGACGGTCTCCGTCGAGGGGGACTGGGCCTATGCCGTGAGCCGGGCGACCTACACGATCGTTCTGCCCGAGAAGACGGTGGTCCTGGAGGCCGCCGAGACCTTCGTGCTGCGGCGGCGCGACGGCTCCTGGCGGGTCCGCCACGTCCATTCGTCGGCGCGCAAGCGTCCCGAGGCGAAGAAGTAGATGACGCGACCTCCGCTGCATCCCTGGCGTCCCGCGCCGCAGACGTTCTTCCCTCTCCGCTACGAGCGCCCCGTCTGGGCGGCCGGCGCCATCCTGACGGCCGGCTTCTTCGGGCTGGAATCGGCGCTGCATGGCCGGGGCCTGGAAACGGGCGCGGCGCCGTTCTGGGACGTGGTCTACGCCTTGGGCTACGCCGTCTACCTTGTTCCCCTGGCGTTGAGCGCGATGAGGACGGAGGTTGGGGCCTTGAGGCGCTTGCTCCTGAGTTATTTGGCCCTGCTTCTGGCCGGCGCCTTCCTCATGGCGCTTCCTTGGGAACTGCCCGGTCTCGACGCCGCGCCGTGCCTGCAGGTCGCGGGAATGACGCTCGTCGTCCTTTTCTGCGCGCGCCGCGGCGCGACGGCGGCGGGCGCCGCCTGCCTGGCGCTGACCGCGGCGACCGCCGTGGCGATGGCCGCGACGGGGCGGCACGCGTTCGCCGATTTGTTGGCGGGTGCCGCCTTGGGCTGGGGGGCCGCGGCCTTCGCCGATTGGAGGAACCTCGCGTTTCTTCACACGGACAACCCATGGAGCGCCTTGTATCATGAACTGGGAGAACTGCGCAATCTTCTGGCGGGCAACCAAGGCTCGATATGGGACGGTGCCTACGCCCGCGGCCATTGGGACTTCCTGGATTCGACGAACCAAAGGCCGCGGCACTACGCGATCGCGGGTATTCTGGCCGAGAGGCTTCCTCTCGAAGGCGGTCGCGTCCTCGATGCCGGCTGCGGATTAGGTACCCTCTACCCGCTCTTGCGCCGACGCGCTTCCGAGTATGTCGGTCTCGACCTCTCCTCCGAGGCCCTTAAGAAGGCGGCGGCGGCCTACGGGGCGGAGCCCGGCGTCAGCTTCGTGCATGAGGCGTTCGAGAAGTTCGCAGGCGACGGGTTCGACGCGGTCGTTCTCAACGAAGTTCTTTATTACTACACTCTGTCCGAAGTCGACAAGATTTTTTCTCACGCCCTTTCGCGGCTGCGACCGGGCGGCGCGCTCGTCGTCTCCATGAACCGCAACTTCAAGGCGGGGCTGATCTGGCGCAGGCTGGAGCGGGTCGCGCCGGCCGAGCAGAGCATCCGCGTCCATAACCTGGCCACCGGCAGCTACTGGACGGTCAAGGCCTACCGTCGAATGGAGGCTTCGGATGAGCGAACCGAATAAGAATAAGGAGCATCCCGACATGACCGTCGCTTTCACGGCGTCCGACCTCTTCCCGCTGAGATACCGGCCCGCGGTCTGGCTGTCTTTCCTCGTCGTGACGGCAGCCGCTTTTTTTCTGGATAGGACCGCTCCCGCCGAACCAGAACTCCTGGGCGGCCTGAGATATCTTTTCTTCTTCTTGCCGCTGGCGACGCCGGCAGCCAAAGGCGAGGATGGCTACCTGCGGCGAGTTCTAGTCGGCTGCTCGATGCTTCTCGCGGCCTGGGTTGCGGCGGCGTTCCTCGCGCCGGTTCCGAAGGCCGGCGGCTTCCTGCCGAGCCTCTTGGTCGCGGGGGTCCTGTTCGCCGCGCTGGGAGCCTGGAAATCCGGAACTCAATCCGCCCGGGTTGCGGCGCTGGGGGCGGCGTTTCTGACGATTCCGTCGGTCTCGGCGGCGGAGGGACAGACATGGACCGGGGTCGCCCTCGGAATTTTCGCGGGCGTCGTCTCCCATCTCCTGGCGTTCTCGCGGGACCTGGATTTCCTGAATCGACTTCACCCCTGGTCGTTTGGGTTCTCCGAGTTCCGAGCCCTCTTCATCGGCAACCGCAGGAATTACTGGGAGGACAACTACGCATCGGGCAATTGGCAATATCTCAAGTCCGACGGCGAAAAGCCGCGGCATTACGCGGTCGCAGGGATCGTGCATGACCGATTCCCCGATGGCGCGGACATGCTCGACGTCGGCTGCGGCTACGGGACCCTGTATCCGCTCGTTAAGCCGCGCATATCCTCCTATGTGGGCGTGGACTTCGCCCAAGCCGCGATCGACGAGTGCCGGGTCGCTTTCAAAGAGGAGGCCCGCTGCCGATTCGAAGCCTGCGCCTTTGAGGCGTTCCGTACGGGCCAAAAGTTCGACGTGGTCGTTCTCAACGAAATTCTCTATTACTTCCCCATCGAAGAGGTGGAGGGGATATTCCTCCAGGCCAGGGGGTTTTTAAAAGACGCACGGAGCGTCCTCGTCATATCGATGGACTGCAATCCCAAGGCGATGTGGACGCGCCATCGCCTTTCCCGTCTTGCCGTTCCTGCGCAAAGCCAGCGTGTGACCAATGCCAGCAGCGGCAGCTGCTGGATAAACACCTATCAATGGAGAGAGTGATGGTGGCCGGATAGCCATTCCCCGGCAATAGGCGTGGCGGACGTACGTGAAGCCCGCTTCACCGACGTCCGCCAAACCTATTTCCGCCGCACATTGTTCGGAACGCTGCGTCTTTACACAGGAACAAAGCAGGCCTCATGAACGCAGCTGAGCCGGAGCGACGCATGACCCAGCTCAAGCCCGAGGCGTTCAGGGCCATATGGACTACAATGGACGTGAATTGAATCGGGGAACCTCAGCCTCTTCGTCGCGTCGCGCTCGCCTCTACGGCCTGGGTACGGCGCTACCTCCGCATCAGGTGGGGCAGACGAAAGTGAAGCGGTTCATGGCTTCCTTGGCCGAGGCCTCTCTCTCCGGCCGGCGCCGCGCGGTCACCCTCGATTTCCTCGGCAAGATCTACGCCTCCTCGGGCATCGAGAAGCGGCACAGCGTCCTGAGCGATTACACGAAGGACCTTCCGGAGGATTTCGATTTCTATCCGCCGAACCGGGCCCTCGAGCCCTTCCCGACCACGGCGGCGCGCATGAAGCTTTATGAGAAATGGAGCGTCGACCTCGCGGAGGAGGCCTGCCGGAAGGCCCTGCGCGAGGCGGGCGCCGCTCCTGCGGAGGTGACCCACCTCATCTTCACGACCTGCACGGGCCTTTTTTCCCCCGGCCCCGACGTTCTCCTGCTCGGACGCCTGGGGCTGAGCCCGAGCGTGCAGCGTTCGGTCCTGGGGTTCATGGGCTGCTATGCCGGCTTCAACGGCATGAGAATGGCGGGGCAGATCGCGGCCGCTGAGCCCGAGGCCGTGGTCCTGCAGGTCTGCGTCGAGCTCTGCACCTTGCATTTCCAGAAGAAGGCCCTGCCCGATTTCATCGTGGCCAACAGCCTTTTCGGCGACGGCGCCGCCGCCGCCGTCTTCGCCCGCCCTGGGCGCCTGAAAAAAGGACTGGGAGACCTGCTCGCGACCCACAGCCGCGTCGAGAACGACACGCTCGATCACATGTCCTGGCGGATCGGTCCGACGGGATTCGAGATGCGTCTTAACCGGGAGGTGCCGGCCAAACTCAAGGCCGCGGCCCCGGGCTTCGTCGCGGAGCTTCTCGGGAAGGCGGGCCGTGCTTCGGATCAAAGCGCCTGGGCCATCCATCCCGGGGGGCGCAAGATCGTCGACGAGGTCCGGGCGGCGCTTGGCCTGACGGACTCGCAGGTGCGCTCGTCGCGAGAGGTCCTGAAAACCTGCGGCAACATGTCGAGCGCGACCATTCTCTTCGTCCTGGACCGGGAGCTGCGGCGGCCGTCCGGCCGCTGCGTCACGGCCCTCGGTTTCGGCCCGGGCCTCACCATGGAGGGGGCGGTCTTCGCCCGGCTATGAGGGCGATCGGCTTCGCCTCGCGCAGCGACGAACTCGAGCTGATGGACGAGCCCGGCCTCGACCTGACAGAATTGTCGGGCACTCTTGGGGAGCTGGCCTTCATCAATAAGGCCCTGGGCGGCCATGCCTCGACCTTGAACGGCTTGGCCCGCCTCATCCCGCCGGGCCGTCGCGCGTTCGACCTGCTGGACGTGGGCTCGGGCGGCGGCGACACGGCGCGTCGCGTCGTCGAGTGGGCGCGCCGCCGGGGGGTGAGCGCGCGCGTCCACGGCATCGACCTCGCGCCGGAGGCCGTCGCGTGCGCGCGCCAAGCGAATGCCGGAGTGCCCGGGCTGGAGTTCGCCGCCGCCGATCTTTTCGACCTGCCCGCGGCTCGGAAGTACGACGTGGTGCACGCGGGGCTGGTCCTCCATCATCTTCCCGATGAGGCGGCGATCGCCGCCCTGGCCAAGATGTTCTCTCTGTGCCGCTTCGGCCTCGTGATCAACGACCTTCACCGGCACCCGATGGCCTACTACGCGATCAAGGTCCTGACCTCCGCGCTCTCGAAGAACCGCCTCATCCGCCACGACGCCCCGCTCTCGGTCCTGCGCGCCTTTCGCCGCGAGGAGCTCGAGGACCTCGCGCGCCGCGCCGGCCTGCCCGCCCCGGACATCTCATGGCACTGGGCTTTCCGGTGGGTCATGACGGTCCGCAAATGAGCGCCGCCGCGGCCGGGTGCCGCGACGTCGCGGTGATCGGCGGAGGAATCGCCGGCAGCGCCTTGGCGGCGCTGCTCGCTCGGTCCGGGCGGGACGTGCTCCTGCTTGAAAAAGATTCCTTTCCGCGTCATAAGCTGTGCGGCGAGTTCCTGTCCGCGGAGTCCTCCCGCCTGCTCGAACGGATCGGCTGCCTCGAGGAGGTGCTCGCGCTGAAGCCCGCCCGCATCACGAAGGGGCGGTTCTTCGCTCCCTCGGGGCGCGACGCCGTCTTCGATTTGAACGGAGAGGCGTTCGGGGTCAGCCGCTGGTCTCTCGACGAGGTTCTTTTCCGTCATGCCGGGCGCCGCGGGGCGTCGGCTCACGAGGGGGCCAAGGTCAGCCGCATCGAGGAGGCGGCGGGCGGCTCGCGCCTCGACGTGGAGTGGAAAGACGGAAGCCGGACTGCGGTCACGGCCCGCCTGGTCGTGGCGGCCTACGGCCGGCGCTCCGCGCTCGACGCCCGGCTCAAGCGTCCCTTTCTCGAAAAATCGGCTTCCACGCTCGGGCTCAAGCGTCACCACCGCGCCGCCGACGCCGCGGGGGGGCGGCGCCTGCTGCGCGAGCTGGAGGAACGCGTCGAGATCCATCTGTTCGAGGGCGGTTACTGCGGCCTGAGCCTCGTCGAGGGCGGGCTCGTCAACGTCTGCATGCTCCTAAATCAGGGCTTCCTCCGGGGCCTGGCCGCGCCGCGCTGGGATGAGGTTTGCGCGGCCCTGGGCGCGCTCAGCGCCAGCCTGCGCGGACGCCTCGAGGCGCTGCGCCCCGTGGAGCCAGGCTTCCATTCGGCGGCGGGGCTTAATTTTTCCCCCAAGGAGACGAGCCGGGGAGCGGTGATATTCATCGGCGACGCCGCGGGCATGATCGCGCCCCTCTGCGGCGACGGCCAGGCTATGGCGCTGGAGTCGGCGGTCCTGCTCGCCGATGCGATCGCGGACCTGCCAAAGCGCATGGAGGACGGCGACGTCGCCGCGCTGATCCGGGAGTGGGACATCTCCTGGAAGCGGCGGTTCGCCCCGCGCTTGGCGCGCGGACGCCTGCTTCAGTCGGCGCTGCTATGGGCGCCGGCAAGGGAGGCGGCGGTGGGCCTGCTCCGGGGAATTCCCCGCCTCGGGCCCGCGCTCGTTCGCGCCACCCGGGGCAAGGGCTGACGCGGCGAGTTCAGCCCCGGCGCAGGGCCGCGATGCGGTCCGCCAGCGGCGGGTGCGTCGAGATCAGCGCCATCAGCCCGCCGCGCCCGCCGGCGATCTTAAGCGTCGCCATCGCCTCCTGGGTGTCATAGGGCTCGAAGCGGCGCTGCAGGGCCTGCAGGGCGGCGATCATCTTCTCGCGCCCGCCGAGCTTGGCGCTTCCCGCGTCGGCGCGGAACTCCCGGTGGCGGGAGAACCAGGCGACGACGACCATGCCGAGCAGGCCGAGCACCATCTCGAGGGCGAACACCGTCATGCGGTCCATCCCGCGGCTGTCGCGGTCGCCCCGGCTTAGCGCGAAGGCGATGACGCGCGCCAGGAACATCACGAAGGCGTTGACCACGCCCTGGACCAAGGTCATGGTCACCATGTCGCCGTTGGCGACGTGGGCGACCTCGTGGGCGAGGACGCCCTCGAGCTCGTCCTGGTTCATGGACTCGAGCAGGCCCGTCGAGACGGCGACGAGGGCGCGGGACTTGGTCGGGCCGGTGGCGAAGGCGTTGGGCTCGGGGCTGTCGTAGACGCCGACCTCGGGCATCGTCGTCAGGCCGGCGCGGCGCGCCAGGCCGTGCACGGTCTCAACGAGCGGGCCGGAATTCTGCAGCTGCACGCCCATGCTCCACTTGGCCATCATGCGCGAGATTCCCAGGGAGACGAACGCGCCGCCCATGCCCCAGACGAGGCAGAACGCGGCGAGGGAGCCGTAATCGATTCCGCGGGCGCTCAGATACGGACCGACGCCCAGCACGGACAGGACGATCGAGATGGTGAGCACCACCAGCAGGTTGACGAACATGAACAGGAACACGCGTTTCATCCAGGTCATTTTAATTACCTCTCCTTGATTTTAGGAAAAACCAGCGAGGAGATCACGCCTCCCGCCAAAATCGCGACTATGACGACCAGCACCCAAAGCGTGAAGTTCCCTCCGAGCACGGCCTTCAGCCACGGGTGCGCGAGCATCTTGATTCCGACGAGAAGCAACACCAGGGCCAGCGCGGTCTTCAGGTGGTGGAAGCGGTCGATCATCCCCTCGAGCGCGAAGTACAGGCTGCGCAGGCCCAGGATCGCGAAGACGTTGCTCGTGAACACGAGGAACGGGTCGGTCGTGATGGCGAAGATCGCCGGGATAGAGTCCACGGCGAACACGAGGTCGGTGAACTCGACGACGATCAGCGCGAGGAGCAGGGGGGTCATCATCCAGGTCCCGTGCTTCGCCCGGTCCACGGCGTGGTCCGTTTGCTCGTCGGCGCCTGGCACGGGGGCCTCATGAGAGGCCTTCGTGCCCGCCTTGACGAAGAAATGCTCGCCGTGGAAGCGGTCGGTCACCGGCATGACCTTGCGCGCCCAGCGCAGGACCGCGCTGCCCATCGGGTCGCCTTCGTCCTCCTTTATAAACAGCATCTTCAGCGCCGTCAGGATCAGGATTCCGCCGAAGACGTAGATCGTCCAGGAGAAGCGCGCGATCATCTGCGCGCCGACGGCGATCATGGCGCCGCGCATGACCAAGGCGCCGAGGATGCCCCAGAACAGCACGCGATGGCGGTAGAGAGCCGGGACCTTCACCAGGCCGAACACCAGCGCGATCACGAAGATATTGTCGACCGACAGCGATTTCTCGATGAGGTAGCCGGTCAGGAACTTCAGCGCGGCCGCGCGGCCGTCGTTGTGGCCGAGGGGGTTGGAGGGGGAGACCGACATCAGGTCCATCGTCTGCCCGATGCCGAACCAATGGGCCTCGTAGATGAAATAGACGACCGCGGTGAAGGAGAGCCCGAGCGTGATCCAGACGGCGGACCAACCGAGAGCCTCTTTGACCGTGACCACGTGGGCTTTCCGGTTGAAGACGCCCAGGTCGAGGGCCAGGAGGAGGAGGACGAAGGCGATGAACGACGACCAGATCCAGATCACGGGCGCTCCTTTGCGTCGGCGCCGCGCGAGCCCAAATAAAAAGACCCCGCGCGTGCGCGCAAGGTCTTGATCGGCCCTTTCGGGACCCGCTGGACCGGCCCTTTCGGGCGTCTTGACGATCCAACGGCCGAGGATCTACTCCCCTTACTGTGAGCAAGGATAGCATACATGACTGAATCTGTCAAGTATGTAGTAGACTGTGCGCATGCGAAAGCTGGTCGAAGGCATTGTTCGCTTCCGCCGGGAGATGCGTCCGGAGTACCGCCAGCAGTTCGCGCGCCTGGCGCTCGATCAGAGGCCCGACACCTTGTTCGTGGCCTGCTCCGACAGCCGCGTGGTGCCCAATACCTTCGCTTCGACCGATCCCGGCGATCTGTTCGTGCTGCGCAACCCCGGGAACATGATCCCGCCCGAGAACGCCTCTCTCGTTCCCGCCGCGGCGGGCGCCGCCGCCGCCATCGAGTTCGCGGTGCGCCGGCTCGGCGTGACCGAGGCCGTGGTCTGCGGTCACAGCGACTGCGGCATGATGAAAGAGCTCGCCTCCGGCGCGCAGGCCGGCGGCGGCGCGCTCGCGGCCTGGCTGAGGTCCGCCGGGGACTCCCTCAGCGAGCTCGAGCGGCGCCCGGAGCTGGCGCCGGAACGGCCTTTTCACGATCGCCTGGCCCAGGCCCACGCCCTCGTCCAGCTCGAGCATCTGAAGACGCACGCTCCGGTGCGCGAGGCCATCGCCGCGGGCCGTCTGCGCCTGCACGCCTGGTGGTTCGACCTCGCGGGCGCCGACGTGCACGCCTGGGAGCCCGCTCTGGGCCGCTTCACGCTCATCGACGAGGCCGAGGCGGAACGCATCTTCGCGCGCCTCGCCGCGGACGGCGGCCGATGATTACCGTCATCGTTCCGGCCTATAACGCGGGCCCCTACCTCAAAACGGCGGTCGACAGCCTGCTGGCCGATGGGCTCCCGGGCGTGAAGATCGTGGTCGTCGACGACGGCTCGACCGACGGCTCGATCAGCGAGATATCGGGCTTGCCCGTTCGCGTGCTCCGGCAGAAAAACAAAGGCGAGGCCGCCGCGCGCAACGCGGGGATTTTGTCGTCCACCACTCCGATGGTGACCTTTTTGGACGCCGACGACGTCGCCGTTCCGGGAGGGCTCTCGGCCCGCCTCGAATTTTTGAAGGTTCATCCCGAAGAAGATGCTGTCGGCGGCCTGCCGTCGCGTCTTATCGACGAAAAGGGGGACGTCGCGGCCGAGGTGTTCGAGCAAATGGCCGCCAAGCACGAGTTTCCCTTCCGCTTGACGGATTCGTACTACCGCGCCGGGAATTTTTTCCCTGTGTCGTGCTCCTTATACCTGTACCGCCGCGAGGTCTTCGACCGCATCGGCCTCTACGACGAGTCCCTGCCGGTCGCCCCCGACTGCGACTTCCACTTCCGCTTCCTGAAGACCGGATCGATCCCGATCCTGAAGGTTCCCGTGTTCGACCGGCGCCTGCACCGGAGCAACCTCTCGCTCGCGGGCGCGGGCACGAAGGCGCTGGCCTTCCGCCCCGAGATCGTGGAGACCGTGCTCGCGATCAACCGCCGCCACGGCTTCGAGCCGAAGACGATCGCGCCGTGGGAGCAGGAGTACCTGTGAAGAGCGGCGCGGTCCTGATCACGGGGGGGGGGAGCGGGATCGGCGCGGCCTGCGCGGCGGAGTTCCTCCGCCGGGACCGCTCCGTCGTCATCGTCGGGCGGAGGGCGAGCCGGCTCAAGGCGGGCGCGCGCACGCTGGCGCTCGCGGGCGACGTGGGCGACGAGGCTTTCGCCCGGCGGGCCTTCGCGACCGCGCGCCGGCGCTTCGGCGCGGTCGATATTCTGGTCAACAACGCCGCGTTCCTCGTCAAAAATAATTTTATCGACACGACCGCCGCGGAGTGGGACGAGGTCATGCGCACGAACCTGCGCGGGCCGTTCCTATTCAGCAGGGAGTTTCTTCGTAAACCCGGACGGACGATCGTCAACATCGGCTCGCTCGGCGGGGTCCAGGGCACGGCGAAGTTCCCGGGGCTCTCGGCCTACACCGTCAGCAAGTACGGGATCACGGGCCTGACCGCGGCGCTCGCCGTCGAGGCGCGGCCGCTCGGCGTCGCGGTGTTCTGCGTCGCGCCGGGGGCGGTGGACACGGCGATGCTGCGTAAGGCGGCGCCGGGGTTGAAGGCGGGCGCGGTCCCGGCGGATATCGCCCGCGTCGTCGCGGACCTGGCCGAGTCGGATTCCGCGGACCTGCTCTCGGGCTCCGTGATCCCTTTGGATACGAACCGATGAGCGCGAAGGTTTTCGTCACGCGCCGCATGACCTTTTCCGCGGGCCACCGGCTGCACAACGACGCGCTGTCGGCCGAGGAGAACAAGCGGATTTTCGGCAAGTGCAACAATCCGAACGGGCACGGACACAACTTCATCGTGTCGGTCACCGTCGCCGGCGAGATCGACGCGCGCACGGGCATGGTCTACAACCTGCGCGACCTTAAGGCGATCATGTCCGAGGTGATCGAGCAGGGGCTCGACCACAAGAATCTCAACCTCGACGTGCCGGCGCTCGCCGGCGTCATCCCGACGGCGGAGAATCTGGCGGCGGCGATCTGGGGGATGCTGTCGGCGCGCCTGCCGGCGGGCCTCCTTCACGAGGTCAAGCTCGTCGAGACCGAGAACAACTTCGTCTCGTATCGCGGCTAGCGCGAAGGCCGCTGCCGGCGACGTTCGGTGCGCTGCTCCCGCCGCTCTCTGCGCTCCCGTTTATCACGCAGGAGGGTTTCGCGCTTGTCGGGCGGCCTCTCCTTGAGCCTTCGCAAGCCGCCATCGCACCGGAACGACGGGAATCATAAGCGTCCGTGGCGGCGGATGGCGAGCAGAAGCCTCAGCGCCATCGCCGCCGACAGCGTGAATCCTCCGAGCCCCAGGATGGGAACGCCGCGCCAGTGGGGCGGCAGGCCGGCGAGCATCATCAGCGAGGATCCGATCACGAGCGCGGCGAGGACGATCGCGTAGGCGAGGCGATTTCCGGTCCGCTCGAGCTCCTCCAACGCGGGCTCCAGGCCCTCGTGCTTGAATTCGATGAGGAGGCTCCCGCGACGGGCCTGGCGAATGAGCTCGCGCACCTCGGCGGGAGCGGACGCCAGGAGGTCCAGGGCCTCGCGCCCGGCCTCGGTCATGCGCTCGGCCAGGCGCGCGGGGGACGCGCGCTCCTCCTGCACGCGGCGCACGTACGGCGCGCTGGCCGAGATCGCGTCGAAGCGTGGATCGAAGGAGAGGCATAGGCTCTCGAGCTCGACCAGGGTCTTGACCATCAGGAAAAGGTCCGCCGGGACTCGGACCCCATGGTGCGAGGTCGTCTGGAACAGCTGCTCGAGCATGCGTCCCAGCCGCCACTCGGCGAGCGGACGGTAGGCGTATTGATCCATGAGTTCGCCCACGTCGGCCTCGAAGACCCGGTGATCCGGCTCCTGATCGCGCTCGGCCAGCGCCAGCAGGGCGCGCCCCAGCGCCGCCTCGTCGCGTCGTGAAACGGCCAGGATGGCGTCGGCGAGCGACTCGCGCGTGGCCCGGTCAAGGCGGCCGATCAGGCCGAAATCGACGTAGGCGACGCTATGGTCCTCCTGAATGAAGAGGTTGCCGGGGTGCGGGTCGGCGTGAAAAAAGCCGTGGATGAAGATCATCTCCAGGTAGTGCCGCGCGATATTAGCGGCCGCGAGCCGCGGGTCGAGCCCCGCGCGCTCAAGCGCGGCCGCATCGGCCGCCTTTACGCCGCCCACCCTCTCCAGGGTCAGCACGCGCGACGAGCTCAGCGCGCGGTGGACCTCGGGGACGAGCACCGTGGGGTCGCCGGAAAACTGGCGGGCGAAGCGCTCGGTGTGCGCCGCCTCGAGAGAGAAATCCATCTCCCGGTCAAGCGAGCGGGCGACCTCGGCGACCACGCGGGTCGGCTCGCGGCGGGCCCAGCCGGCGAGGTGCTTCTCGGCCAAGGACGCGAGGTGCTTCATGATCTCGAGATCGACGGCGACGACGCGGCGGATGCGGGGGCGCTCCACCTTCACGACGACCTCGCGGCCGTCCCTCAGGGCGGCGGAATGGATTTGCGCGATCGAGGCCGCCGCGAGCGGCCGGTCGTCGAAGCGCGAGAAAAGCCGCGAGGGCGGGGCGCCGAGGTCCTCCTCGATGGCGCGGCGAGCCTGATCCGCAGGGAACGGCGCGACCCGGTCCTGAAGCTTGGCCAGCTCGCGGCGGTACTCCACGGGAAGGAGATCGGCGCGCGTGGAGAGATACTGCCCCGCCTTGACGAAGGTCGGCCCGAGGTCCTGCAGGGCCAGGCGCACGCGCTCGGGACGCTCGGAGGTGTCTACGGACGGGCGGGGGAGGAGGCTTTTTAAGCTCGCTTCGAGGTAGGTGTCGAGCCCCATCATGTGGAGAAGGTCGCCGAAGCCGTGCTTGGCGAGGATCGCGGCCACCTCTCGATAGCGGTTGAGATGGCGGTAGGTTCTCTCGAGGACCTGCAGGCCGCCCATGGGGCCCCCGCCTATTCCACCTTGACGCTGCGCCCCGAAGCGACGCGCGCTCGCGCCACGGTCACGCGCAGGACGCCGTCCCGATAGGAGGCCTTCGCCGACTCCGGCTTGATCTCGTCTGGCAGGCGCACGCGGCGCAGGAATTCTCCGCTGTACAGCTCCCGCCGCCCGGCTTCGGCCGCGCGACCCTCCTCGCGCCGGCGGCCGCTGACGGTGAGCACGGTCTCGGTGACGTTCACCTTGATGTCGTGCTTGTCCACGCCGGGCAAGGCGAAGGAGACCGTGAACTCCCGCGAGCCTTCCTCGAGGTCGGCCTCCGGGACCCAGAACGCGGGCCGCGGCCCCGCGGCTTCGGCCAGGCGCGACATCAGCATGCGGCGCGCCGGATACCAGCCGCCCGCCACGGCCTGCTCCACGTCCTCCAGAATATCGGTGACCGGCGTCCACCGGGCGCCGTCTTTCGCATGCGACGAGCGCTTATGTGAAGTCATGGCCGCCTCCTCGTTCCGCGTAAACCGCGGCGCAACGAAATGGCCCCGAGCCAGAATTCGAAATCGTCGCGGCCGCGCTTTTTCACGGCGTACATCGCCCGGTCGGCCCTGGCGATGAGGCGCGCGGGCGAGGTCTTGCCGTCCAGCAGACACCCGCCTATGCTGACCGACGCCGCCGTCCGGCGGCCGCACACCGAGAAGGGCCGGCGCATCACGCGCAGTATCTTGCGGGCCACGCGCGACACGTCTCGCCTGCCGGAGACCGGAGCGAGCAGGACGGCGAATTCGTCGCCGGCCCAGCGGGCGACGGTGTCCGTGCGCCGTACGCATCCGGAGAGGCGCGCGCCCACCGTCTGGAGAAGCGCGTCTCCGGCGGCGTGGCCCCAGCGGTCGTTGATGTCTTTGAAGCGATCGAGGTCGAGAAAGAGAACGGCGAGCCGTCCGTCCGAGCTTCGGCGCAGGAGCGCGCGCTTGAGGCTATCCTGGAAGAAGCGCCGGTTCGGCAGGCTGGTGAGCGGATCAAACTGCGCCAGCTGCTTGAGCCTCTCTTCGTTGAGCTTGGGGCTCGTGATGTCCCTAAAGACGCCGAGATAGCAGCGCGTGCGACCCCATGCGTCCTTGATCGCGCCGATGGTGAGCCATTCCGGGTAGAGCTCGCCGTTTTTTCGGCGGTTCCAAATTTCGCCTTGCCAGCGCCCGTTTTCCAGGAGCGCGTTCCACATGCGGGCATAGAACGCGCGGTCTTGCCGGCCCGAGTGCAGGATGCGGGGGTTGCGTCCGACGACCTCCGCGCGCGCATAGCCCGTCACCGCGCAGAACACGTCGTTGACGGCCATGATAGAGCCTTGCGGATCGGTCAGCACGACGCCGTCGGGCATGGCTTGGATCACCTGCCACGCGGATATGCTCAATGCCGGCGGGACGACGGCGGCCATGCCCCTTCCCCCAAGCGACGGGGGGCGGGTCCGGTCGTCGCGCCGTAGCGCGCCCGGCCTCGCTGCCCCGGAGGGGGACGCGGCAAGCGCGGCCTCCTCATACGCAACGGTGCAACGCGGCGGCCACCGTAGTCCTGCCGCCTCGGGAGAGTGGCAGTATCGTTGCGAGTAAGGACGGATATCCATGATGGCCGAGGTCAAAGCCGCCGAGTGGCATCGCCTGACTCCCGACGAAGGGCTCTCCGCTTTGGGATCCGGGCGCGACGGCCTGAGCTCCGCCGAGGCCGCGGCGCGCCTGGCCCGAAACGGCCCCAACGCTTTGATCGAAGCGCCCCGGCGGACGCCGCTGGCCATCTTTTTCGGCCAGTTTACCGACGTGCTCGTGCTCATCCTTCTGGCGGCGGCCGTGGTCTCCGGCCTGATCGGAGATTTCGAGGACACGATCGTGATCGCCGCGATCCTGGTCCTCAACGCGGCGATCGGCTTCATCCAGGAGTACCGGGCGGAGAACGCGCTCGCCGCGCTCAAGGCCATGGCCGCGCCCACCGCGCTCGCGCGGCGGGACGGCAAGCTCGTCACGGTTCCCGCGGCCGACCTCGTGACGGGCGATGTCGTGGCGCTCGAGGCGGGGGCCGTGGTGCCCGCCGACCTTCGCCTGCTCGAGGCGGCGCGGTTGACCGTGAATGAGTCCGCGCTGACGGGGGAGTCGGTGCCCGTGGAGAAATCCGTCGCCGCCCTGAATTCCGAGATTCAGGCGCTGGGCGACCGCCGCAACATGGCCTATTCCGGCACCATCGTCGCCGGCGGCCGGGCGGCGGGCGTGGTCACGGCGACCGGCATGGCGACCGAGTTCGGCCGCGTCGCCGACCTCCTTCAGAAGACCGAGGAGGTCGGCACGCCCCTGCAGAAGCGTCTGGCGGCCTTCGGCCGGCGGCTGGCCGTCTTCGTGGTGGGGATCTGCGCGTTCATTTTCGCGGCCGGCGTGATTCGGGGCGAGGGCGTGCTCGTCATGCTCATGACCGCGGTGAGCCTGGCCGTCGCCGCTGTGCCCGAAGCCCTGCCCGCGGTCGTCACGATCTCGCTGGCGCTGGGCGCGCTCAAGATGGCGAAGCAGAAGGCGCTCGTGCGCCGCCTGCCCGCGGTCGAGACCTTGGGCTCGGTCACCTGCATCTGCTCCGATAAGACCGGCACCTTGACCTTGAATCGGATGCGCGTCGAGGAATTGTATTACGAGGGCCCCGCCGCCGAGGCCTCGCTGGCCGCGGCGATGGCGCTGTGCAGCGACGCGCGCGCCGACGCGGAGGGGCGGATCACCGGCGACCCGACGGAGGCCGCCTTGCTCAGCGCCGCCTTAAGCGCCGGCGCGGACCTCGCCGCCCTCGAGAAGCTTCATCCGCGCGTTTCGGAGCTGCCGTTCGACTCCGAGCGCAAGCTGATGACCACCTTTCACCGCCATCCGGACGGCGGCTTCATCTCCTTCACCAAGGGCGCGGCCGAGGCCGTCCTCGCCCGCTGCGCCGTCGCTCCGCCCGACGCGGCCGCCGCGGCCGAGAAGCAGGCGGCCGAGGGGCTGCGCGTGCTCGCGCTGGCCTCGCGGCGCTGGTCCGAGCGTCCGTCGACCTTCGCGCATGAGCAGGTCGAGGCGGAGATGACCTTGCTCGGCATCGCGGCCCTGATGGACCCGCCGCGTCCCGCCGCGCGGGCCTCCGTGGCGACCTGCCGCGAGGCGGGCGTCAAGACGATCATGATCACAGGAGACCACCCGCTCACCGCATCGGCGATCGCGCGGCGTCTGGGGATACTGGAGGACGGCGGTGGCGTCATGACCGGATCGGAGCTCGCGGCGCTCTCCGATGAGGCGTTCGCTCGCCGCGTCGAAGGCGTGCGCGTCTACGCGCGCGTGGCTCCTGAGCAAAAGCTTCGGATCGTGATGGCCCTGCAGAAAAACGGGGAGGTCGTCGCCATGACCGGCGACGGGGTCAACGACGCGCCGGCGCTGCGGCGCGCCGAGATCGGCGTCGCGATGGGAATATCCGGGACCGACGCGGCCAAGGAGGCCTCGGCGATGGTGCTCCTCGACGACGACTTCGCGACGATCGTCACGGCGGTGCGTGAGGGCCGCCGGCTCTACGACAACATCCGTCGCTTCGTGAAGTACCAGCTGACGACCAACTCCGCAGAGATCTGGATCATCGCGGCCGCGCCCTTGTTCGGCCTGCCGATCCCTCTGCTGCCCATCCACATCCTATGGGTCAACCTGCTCACCGACGGCCTGCCCGGCCTGGCGTTGGCCGCCGAGCCAGCCGAACCCGATGTAATGCGCCGCGGCCCCCGGCCTCCGGGCGAGAGCATCTTCGCCCACGGCCTCGGGGCGCACGCGATCTGGGTGGGGGTGCTCATGGCGGCGCTGTCCCTCGGGGCGGAGATGTTCCTCGTCACCGGGGAGGAAACCCACTGGCGGACGATGATCTTCACCGTGCTCGTGTTCACGCAGATGGGCCACGTGCTCGCCATCCGCTCCGATCGCGAGTCGCTTTTCACGCAGGGCCTGTTCACCAATCGTCCCCTGTTCGCGGCGGTCGCCGGGATGATCGGCCTGCAGCTGCTCGCGATCTACGCTCCGCCGTTTCAGGCCGCGCTCAAGACGCATTCCCTGAGCCCCGGGGAGCTGGCCGCCGCGGCGGCGCTCTCCACCGTCGTGTTCTGGGCGGTGGAGCTCGAGAAATGGCTCAAGCGCCGCGCCCGCTAAGGGGAGGAGAATGTTGAGGTTTCGGCCTCGCGCAGATGGCGCGACCTCGTGACCTCTCCGACGCCGCCGTGAAAGCCGATCCTCAGCGCTCCTCCGGGCCCGGCCTCTTGAGGATATCCAGGAAGCCGTAGGCGAGGGCGATCACGACCGGGCCGATGAACAGGCCGCCAAGCCCGAAGGCCTTCATGGCTCCGATGACGCCGATGAAGACCACGGGGATGGGAAGCCTCATTCGCGAGCCGATGAGGACCGGGCGAACCAGATTGTCGGACAGCCCCACGACGAGCGCGAACCAGAGGGCTATCGCCGCGGCCTTGGCCGTCGCGCCCGAGAGAAGGTAAATGAGCGCGACGGGTGCCGCGACGAGCGCCGAGCCGACGAACGGAATCGGCGAAAGCAGAACGCAGACCATGCCGAGCAGGCCCGCGAAGGGGACGCCGAGCAGGGCCAGTCCGGCCCACGCAAGCGCGCCCTGCAGCAACGCGATCGCGAAGATGCCGCTGACGACGGCGAGCAGCGCGTCCCGCGCGCGCGCCAGGAGATGCGCGGTCTTCTCCGGCGGCAAGGGGATGAGCTCGGTGCCGCGGCGGACCATTTTCCCGCCGTCGCGCAGGAACAGGAACAAGGACGCCGTGAACACGGCTATATTGATCACGACGAGCGCCGTGTTCCTGACCATGGTCCGCGCGAACTTCGCCGCCCAGGCGCTGACCTGGTCGAGATTCTCGAGAACGAACGCGCGGGGGTTTATATTCAGCGCGGAGGCGTAGTCCCGACCCGTTTCGAGCACGGGGGCCCATCGCGGCGGCGGCGTCCAGGACGGGGCGCCCGGCCCCGCCAGAGCCTCCAGCGAGGAGCGCGCCGCGGGATAGGCCTGCGCGGCTTCATGCAGAATCGTCCAGCCGCCGATAAAAAAAGGGACGGCGGCCAGCAGCGACGCCGACGCCGTCAGCGCGGCCGCAACCGCCGAGCGATGCCTCGGCGCGCGGGCGGACAGGCTCTCGAAAACGGGCGCGAGCAGGAGCGCCACCGACACGGCCGCGAACAGCGAACTGACGAAGGGCGCGACGATATAGGCGCAGGCGAAGGCGAGCAGAAGGAACGCGAAGACGAGGAAATACCGGCTGAAATCCTTGTCCGCGGTCGAATTCACGGATCCCTCCCAAAGTCCTTATGCGGCGGAGGACAGCAACAATTCAGCCAGCTTGAGGGGAGGGAGGAGGGGCGGCGCCGACCTTTCGCAGGATGTCTTCCATCAGGCACCAGCCGGTGAACGCGGACTGGAGCAGATTCGCTTCGAAGCCGGTGAACAGCGGCACGCCCAGCTCCAAGCCCCCGTGCACGGCCGTGCGGTAGCCGGGATGATTCAGCCTGTCCGGGTTGAAGTCGGGCGCGGTGACGGCGCGCTGCGTCATCAGCGCGCCGAAGGAGAACAGGGGATCGTCGCTGCGCATGGCCGAGGCTCGGGCGCTCAGTCGCGGCCAGCGGCTCCAGTACGCCTCGCGACCGGCGGCCTGGGCCTGCTCCCGGCGCGCCTTCGCCTCCGCCGCGGCCGGCGAGCGCATGACCGCCGCGTCGGCTGCGGCGGACAGGTCCATCGCCGCGGCGGGCGCCGCGCTCAGGACGAAAAAAAGCGTTAGGAATCTCATGGTTCTATACCCCTCATCTGTTGGATGCGGGCCGGCCCAAAAGGATTCAGGGGATCGCGGCTAATGGTGAAAGCAACGCAATGACCAGGAGGGAATTCGGCAGCCCGAAGCCGTCTGCATTGCCGCCAACGTCGGCGGTAATGGGGATAACTTTAAGCGCGGGAAGCCCTGCTTAAGGACGCGCGCAGCGCGCGGCGGGAGGAGGCGGGGGGAGGGGAGGCTCTTTTGAGGGCTTTCAGCGTTCGGACGGTTTTCTCGACCGTTTTGAGCAGCGAGGCGCAGGAGCGGCAGGAGGCGCGGTGGCGGGCCAGGAGCTTGCGCTGCGGCGCGGGCAGCTCGCGATCAAGATAATCGAGCAGCAAGGTCAATCGACGGCGGCACGACAGGTTCTCGAGCTTCATAGTGATTTCTCGAACTCGTCGCGGAGGAACAGACGGCCCCGGTGCAGGCGCGACTTCACCGCCGGGATGCTCAGCTTGAGGATCTTCGCGGTCTCCTCCGCGGACAGCCCTTCGACGTCGCGCAGGGTCAGCACGAGGCGGTAGTCCATGGGGAGCTTGGCGAGCGCGCCGGACGCCTTATCGACGAGCTCCTTTTTATGGGCGGCCTCCTCCGGCGTCGGGCTCCAGTCCCGGAGCTGATGCGCCGGGCCGTCCTCATGATCGTGCGGGCGGTCGAGCAGGGGCACGAAGGGCTCGCTTCCCTTCTTGCGCCGCTTCATCAGGCATAGGTTCGAGGCGATGCGGTACAGCCAGGTTCCCAGCTCCGCGTCGCCGCGAAAGGACTTCAGCTTCTTGAAGGCGGTGAGGAAGGTGTCCTGATAGACGTCGTCGGCCTCGGCCGAAAGGCCCGTGCAGACGGTCTTGGCCAGGCGGTAGATGCGGTCCTCGTAGCGGCCGACGAGACGCGAGAACGCCTCGGCATCACCGTTGCGGCTGCGCTCGATGAGCTCTCGTTCGCCCTGCATGGGGCGATTATAGTGAATCCTTTCGCCGCGCGGAGCATCTCAATATCATGAGCAGCGTCAAGGCGGCCCTGTCCTTCGTCGATTCCATCCCGTGGTTCGTCGCCATCGCCGCGGCGCTGACCTTGGGCCTGGCTCCGTTCACACCGAAGCCGCACCTGATCGAGAAGCTCGAGATGCTGCGCGCGGGTCTCCTGCGCCGTCCGCTCGATATCTTCGACCTCCTTCTTCATGGGACGCCTTGGATCATTCTGGCGCTCAAGATTCTGGCCGGCCTGTGGGCCCGGATGCGGGCCTAGAATTCGATCTCGGCGCCCGCCGTGAAATAGTTCCGGCCGGGAGAGCCGCTCTGCTCGTAGCGCCGATACGCCGCCTTCAGCGCGACGCGGCCCGTCTTGCGCTTCATGGGGCGATGCTCAGGCGGCCTCCTGCGGCTCTTGGCCTGAATCTATCAGGACGAGGCGCCGCTTCTTACCGAGCGCGGACAGCATGAGAACTTTAATCATGAGGCTGCCTCCTGGCGCGGCTTCAATTCGAGCGTGGCCCAATAGAGAAGGACGTAGCTCACGCGTTTTCGAAATTCGGGGTCATAGGCCGGGCTATAGGGCCGGTCGCCGTAGAAGAACATCCACGAGTCGCAGGCGTAATAGAGAAACCGATGGAGGACATGCGGATCGAGGAAAAGCAGAAGCGCCGCGTAGGCCGCCTTGCGCGGCGTCGGGCGGATGGAAACGGCTTGGAAGTGGCGGTGGTCCTTGACGCCGGTGAGGCGGTAGTCCTCGGTCTTGTCCTCGACGCTCAGGACCCGGAACCAGGGGCGGCACTCCGCGAGCGGACCTTCATCCACGAAGGGATAGTAGCCCGAGTACATCTTGTCCATGAAGTAGGCGTGCCAGTAGAACCGCCAGTTCCGCGGCTTGCGAGTTTGATGAAGGCAGGAGATGAAGACGCGCCGGGCGGGAGAGCCCGCGTCGAGCAGGCGCGCGGCGAAGCGGCACATGTCGGAGTAGACCGTCTTTTGCTTTGCGAGGTCATTGCGGTCCTCCATGCTGACGTAGTGCTCGACGGTGTCCAAGAAGGTGACGGCGTCGAAGCGGCCGTACAGCTTCGCCTGCAGCGCCGGATCGGCGAGGACGGACTTCCAGTTCGTCGTGTGCACCTCGAGCCCGTAGGCCCGGCGCGCGTAGGCGGCCTGCTCGGGGGTGATGTTGATGCCCACGGCCTCGCAACCGAGCTCATCGCGGCAGTACCTGAGCCAGTCGCCGTAGCCGCAGCCCACGTCGCAAACCGACATGCCTTTCTTGAGGCCCAGGCGCTTGGCCATATGCCGGTATTTCGCGCGCTGGGAAAGCCGTCCGTTCACCGCCATGTTGAATCCGAGGTCGCGGCCGGCGCCCGTGGTGCCGTCGTACATCGCGTTGATCCATTGATAGTTCCGGCGCACGCGCAATTGGGAATCGAACAGGAGGGACTTCCCGAATCCCCAGAGGAGGGCGTCGTCGAGACCGAGCGCCGCGAGCCATAGGAGCCCGCCCCACGGTCCGGCCGCGGCGGCGAGCCAAGCCGAGGCGAGGAGCAAGGTCCACCACACGAAGGTGTTCCGGTCGGCGACGTTGATGAGCACGGCGGCGCGGGTGTTGTCGGTCCTGGATTTCAGAACGCGCGCGATCGAGGTTTCTTGGATCATCGTGTCTCGGCGCGGCGCAACGCAGCGGCCAACGCGGTGCTTTCGTTGCGTCCGGCCGGGCATGAAGCTGAGAAGCGCGGCCTTCACCGACGGCGGCCTGATGCCCGCCGCCCATACCTGCGACGGCGCGGACGTCTCTCCGCCGCTGGAGTGGTCCGACGTTCCTGAAGGAGCCCGGAGCCTGGCCCTGATCATGGAGGATCCCGACGCGCCGTCGGGCGTCTGGGTGCACTGGGTGCTGTATGACCTGCCGCGCGGCCTGAGGAAGCTGGGGTCGCATCCGCACAAGGCCGAGAGCCTGGCCGGCGGCGGCAAGCACGGCGCCTGCTGGGGCGTGGAGACTTTCTCCCGGACAGGATATCACGGTCCGTGCCCGCCTCCGGGCGCGCCGCACCGGTACGTGTTCACCCTCTACGCGCTCGGCGCGGCGCCGGGCCTGCCGCCCGGCCGGACCAAGGCCGAGCTCCTCTCCGCGATGGACGGCGCCGTCCTGGCGCAGGCTGTCCTCACCGGCCGCTACGGGCGCTGAGGCGCGAGTTCATCCTTCCTAGCCATAAGATTCACGCCCCCGCAATTGAGCCGCGGGACGCAACCGTTTATAATCACGCCAACGATGAATGTTCAGGAGCGTCGATGAGGATGGTTCACGATTTTCTGCGGGACAGCGCCGCGCGAGCACCCGGCAAGGTCGCCTTGGTGTGCGGCGAACGCCGGTTCACCTATGAGCGGCTCGACGTCATGTCGAATCGGGTGGCCAACGCGCTGGTCGCTCGAGGCGTAAGGCGGGGCGACCGCGTCGCGCTGTACCTGGACAATTCCGTCGAGGCGGTCGTCGCGGTCTTCGCCGTGCTCAAGGCCGGGGGGGTGTTCGTCGCGGTCAGCCGGGGTATGAAGGCGGATAAGCTTCTGTCCCTGCTTAACGACTGCTCGGCCTCGGCGCTCGTGCTCGACGTCGCCGCGCTGGGGCACGGCTTCTTCGAACGCCTCCCCGGGGGGGCCTCCTCGCTTCGCGCGGTCGTCGCGTGCGGCGGCGCGCCGCGGCCGGCCGATCCGCTGCTGCTTGATTTTCAGGAGATTCAAGCGACGGCCTCGGCTCTTTCCCCCGCGATCCGAGCCATCGACCTGGACCTCGCCTGCCTGATCTACACCTCCGGCACCACCGGCGAATCGAAGGGCGTCATGTGCGATCACGGCGGGGTGGTCTTCGCGGCGGACGCGATCGCTCGTTATCTCAAGCATACGCAGCGCGACGTCGTGCTCAGCGTCCTGCCGCTGGCATTCAGCTACGGGCTCTATCAGCTCCTGGCCATTTTCCGCGTCGGGGGAACCTTGGTCCTCGAGGAGTCCTTCGCGTTTCCCGATCTCGTCCTGCGGAAGATGGCGGCCGAGCGCGTCACCGGCTTCGCCGCCGTGCCCGCAATCTACGCGAGGCTGCTGGCCATGGACCTTAACGGCCACGAGCTCCCGGCGCTGCGCTACCTCACCAACGCCGCCGCGGCGCTTCCGGTCGAGCAGGTCAAGCGCCTGCGCCTGCTGTTTCCCCAGACGGACCTATACCTCATGCATGGCCTGACCGAGGTCGTGCGGACCATGTTCCTTCCGCCGGAGCAGGTCGACGCGCGGCCTGCGTCCACCGGCGCGGCCCTTGACGGCACCGAGCTGTGGCTTGAGGACGAGGACGGACGCCGCGTCGGCCCCGGCGCGGTGGGCGAGCTTGTCGTGCGCGGGCGGCATGTGATGCGCGGCTACTGGGGGGCGCCGGGGCAGACGGCTCTGCGCTTTCGGGCCGGGGAGATTCCCGGAGAGAGGGTCTGCCTCACCGGCGACCTGTTCCGCGTCGACGACGGGGGCTGCTACACCTTTGTCGGCCGCAAGGACGACATGATCAAGTGCCGGGGCCTGAAGGTCTCGCCCCGCGAGACGGAGGACGTCATTTACCGGATTCCTGGAGTGGAGGAAGCGGCGGTCATCGGCGTGCCGCACCCGGAGCTCGGGCAGGCCGTCAAGGCGTTCATCGTGGCCCCCGGCGCGGGCCTCCGGGAAGCCGCGGTGATCGCGCACTGCAGAAAGCATCTCGAGGATTTCATGGTCCCGCGAACGGTGGAATTCGTCCCCGAACTCCCGAAGACCCCGTCCGGCAAGCTTCGCCGCAAGGACCTGCGCTGATGTGCGGCATCGCGGGGCTCTACGATCGCACCCGGCGCGTTGCCGTCACCGAGGAAGATCTGCGCCGGATGCTGGCGATGCTGCGCCATCGCGGGCCGGACGAGTTCGGCGTCCTGCTCGACAGGGAGGCCGGGCTCGGCAGCGCGCGCCTGAGCATCATCGACCTCAGCGGCGGCAGCCAGCCCATCGCCAACGAGGACCGGAGCCTATGGATCGTGTTCAACGGCGAGATCTTCAACTACGTCGAATTGCGAGCCGAGCTCGAAGCCCTCGGCCACCGCTTCCGGACCTCGACGGACACGGAGGTCGTCCTGCACCTGTACGAGCGCTACGGCCCCCGGTGCCTGGAGCGCTTGAACGGGCAGTTCGCCATCGCGATCTGGGACGCGAATCGCCGCCGGCTGTTTCTCGGCCGTGATCGCCTCGGCGTCCGGCCGCTGTTCTACACCGAGACGCCGGGCGGGGTCCTCCTCTTCGCCTCGGAGATCAAATCCATCCTCAGCGACCGCCGGGTGCGCGCGGAGATCGATCCCGCCGTCGTCCGGCAGATTTTCCATTTCTGGGCGCCGCTGGCGCCGCGCACGGTTTTTCGCGGCATCGTTGAGCTCCCGCCCGGCCACTATCTCATCGCCGACGAGCGCGGCGTGAACGTCGAGCGGTACTGGTCGAACCGGTATCCCGCCGAATCTCAGGGCGCCTCGGGGCGTCCGTTCGAGGAGGTCGTCGAAGAGTTCCGCGCCCTGCTGGCCGACGCTTGCCGCATCCGCCTGCGAGCCGACGTCCCGGTGGGGGCGTACCTGAGCGGCGGGCTCGACTCCTCCGTCATCGCCGCGCTCGTGAGGCGCGGCCGGACGAGCCCGTTGACGACCTTTTCGATCGCTTTCGATGACGCGCGGTACGACGAGAGCTCCTTTCAGCGAGACATGGCCGCGCATCTGGGAACCGAGCATCATGTCGTCCGCGCGACCCACGAGGACATCGGCCGGGTCTTCCCGGAGGTCGTCTGGCACGCCGAGGTCCCCATGATGCGCACGGCCCCGGCTCCCATGTTCCTGCTTTCCCGGCTCGTGCGCGACCGGGGCTTCAAGGTCGTGCTCACCGGCGAGGGCGCCGACGAGTTCCTGGCCGGCTACGACATCTTCAAGGAGGCCAAGGTCCGGCGCTTCTGGGCGCGCGGCCCTCAGGCGAGGTGGCGCGCTCTGCTTCTCAAGCGCCTCTATCCCGACATCGGCGGGCTCTCGCAGAGCAATATCGAGACGCTCGAGGCGTTTTTCGGAGAGGGCCTTCACGATACCGAATCGCCCTGGTACTCGCACGCGGTGCGCTGGGGCAACAACCGCCGGACGTGGCGCTTTCTCGATGGAGATCCGGCGGTCGGGGCGCAGCTTGAAAATCTGGCCGCGGCGCTGCCGCGTGAATTCTCCGGCTGGGGGCCATTGGCCCGCGCCCAGCACCTGGAGGTCACCGTTTTCCTGTCCAATTACCTGCTGTCCACGCAGGGCGACCGCATGGGAATGGCGCATTCCATCGAGGGGCGCTTTCCGTTCCTGGACTTCCGCCTCGTCGAGTTCTGCAACCGCCTCGACCCAAGGCTGAAGCTGCGGGGGCTGCGCGAAAAGCATCTTCTGAGGGCCGTCGCGAAGCCCTGGCTGCCGGAAGCCATTCATGGGCGCGTCAAGCGCCCGTACCGCGCCCCGGTCCATCGCAGCTTCTTCCATGCGGCTCCCCCGGATTATGTTCGCGACCTTCTCGGCCCGCGGGCCCTCGACGAGTCCGGCCTGTTCCGCTTCGCCCCGGTGACGCAGCTGGTGCGGAAGATCGCCGGCGGAGCGGCGATAGGGGAGACGGACGACATGGCTCTGGCGGGCATCCTGTCGACCCAGCTCGTGCATCACTTGTTCGTGAAAAATCTGCGGCGCTTGCCGCCGCTGGGCCCGAAGGACCCGGTCAAGGTCTGCCGGGTTTTATCGAGGCAGCAGGGAGGATAAATCATGACGCGCTTCAACCATAACGTCGTCAAAATCGATCCGGGCGTGGAGACGGAACGCATCACGGGGTTCTTGCGCAACGGCGTGCATCGGGATATGAAGCGCCGGGGGGGCGTGGTCGGCGTCAGCGGCGGCATCGATTCGGCGGTCGTGCTCGCCCTGTCCGTGCGCGCCTTCGGCGCCGGGAACGTCACGGCGGTGATGCTGCCCGACCGCGATTCCGATCCTCTCAGCGAGCAGCTCGCGCGCGAGCTGGCCGCGCGTTGCGGCGTCGAGCCGCTGCGCGAGGACATCACGGAGGCCCTGGAGGGATTCGAGTGCTACCGGCGACGCGACGACGCCGTGCGCAGGGTGTTCCCGGACTACGACGCGGACGCGGGTTGGAAGTTCAAGATCGTCCTTCCCCAGGACCTGCTCGAGGCCGGGACGCTCAACGTCTACTCCGTCACGGCGATCGCGCCGGACGGGCGCGAGGAGACGCGCCCGTTGGGCGCGCGCGAGATGCTGGAGATCACGGCCGCGTCGAACCTCAAGCAGCGCTCGCGCATGAGCGCGCTCTACTTCCACGCGGAGTCGCGCCAGTACGCCGTTATCGGCACCTCAAATAAAAATGAGCACGCGCAGGGCTTCTTCGTCAAGCACGGGGACGGAGGGGTCGACATCCAGGCGATCGCGCACCTGTTCAAGAGCCAGGTCTACCAGCTTGCCCGTCACCTCGGCGTGCCGCCGAGCATCCAGCGGCGACCGCCGACGACCGACACCTACAGCGCGCCCTGCGATCAGCAGGAATTCTTTTTCCGCCTGCCGTTTGCGACGCTCGATCCAATTTGGTTCGCGCGCGACAACAATATTTCCGCCGCGGAGGTCGCGCAGGGCATGGGCATGCCCGAGCTCCACGTTCAACGGGTGTTCGACGACATTGAGACCAAGCAGCGCACCACCGAGTACCTGCGGCTGAGCCCGCCGATGCTCGGCCCGGCGAAGCCGGCGCACGCGTCATTGGAGGCATGCCATGATTAAGAAAACGGACGATCGTCCCGTCGAGGCCGCGATCCGCGGCTTCATCGCGGCCAACCTGCTTTACAGCGAGGACGGCTTCGCGTACTCAGATGACGCTTCGCTCATCCGGGAACGCATCATCGATTCCCTCGGGGTGGTGGAGCTGGCGGCGTTCCTGGGCCAGCGGTTCGGCGTGCGCGTGGAGCAGTCGGACGTCCGGCCGGACAACTTCGATTCCGTGGCGAAGCTGGCCGCCTTCGTGGGGCGCAAGCTGAGCGCCGCTCGCTCCGAGGCCGCGCAGCCGGCCTGAAGGTGCGGCCGCGGTCCGCGCCGGCGCGCTTAGTGCCGCCGGCGCGGATGGGAGCGGCGGCGGTGCTTGCGGCCGCGCTCCGCTTGAGCGTCTCGCGGGCGGGCCACGCCGCAAGAGGACTTGAGAGCGGCCAGCAGCTCCTGATCCTCGGCCGGCTTCAGCAATACCTTGGTCACGCATTCGGAGGCGGCGAGCCTCTGTAGATCGTCGGTGGCCCAGGCCGTCATGACCACGATCGGGATATTCCGCGTGTTGGGATCATCGCGCAGGCGGCGGCACATCTCCCAGCCGTCGATGCGGGGCATCGCGATGTCGAGAAGGATCACCTCCGGCATGAAGACGGATGCCTTGCGCAGGCCTTCCTCGGCGTCATGGGCGACGGCGACGGTGAAGCCCCAGCCGGAGGTGAGGCGTATGGCCAAAGCCTCGGTCAGGTCGCTTTCGTCATCGACGATCAGCACGCGGCCGCTATGTGGATTGGGCACGTTGCCCTCCGGCGGCGGCCGCCGCGGCCGGCGCGGAGGCCGGGAGCGAGATGTGAAAGCCCGCGCCCCAGCCCTTGACGTTCTCCGCCCAGATGCTTCCTCCGTTGAGGCTCATGATCTCACGGCAAATGGCCAGGCCGAGGCCGGTGCCTTTGTATCCGGCGCCGCCTTTCGGACGGTCGAGCTGTATGAACTTGTCGAAGAGGTCGGCGGCCATGCCCTCCGGTATTCCCCGGCCGTCGTCGATGACGCTAATGACGACGCCTCCTTCGGCCGGCTTGGCGCGGACCTGAACGCGCTCCCGGGCGTAGCGCAAGGCGTTGTCGAGCAGGTTCCCCAGAACCTGCGTGATCATGTCCCTGTCGGCGCGGACCCACGGCAGGCCCTGCGCCGCTTCCACGAGCAGCAGGACGTGCTTGGCCTTGTAGGTCATGCGCAGATCGTCGGTGATCTCCCGGATCAGTTCGCCCGGATCGAGCGGCTGGAGGTCGACGCAGGCGTTTCCGGATTCGAGGCGGGAAAGATCGAGGAAGTTTCCCAGGATCCGCGTCAGCCGGGAGATGTTCCGGTCCGCCGTCTGTATCATCTTAACCTGATCGGAGGTCAGAGGCCCGACCAGGCGGTCGCGGATCGAGCCGACCGCCATCTTGATGATGCTCAACGGCGTTCGCAGCTCGTGGGAGACCGTGCTGAGCAGGTTGTCCTTGAGCTTGTCCAGGCGGCGGCGCTCCGCGATCTCGGCCTTGATCTGCTCGAACTTGCGCAGCTGGGTGATGTCCCGCAGCGTGATGAGGCGCGCCGGGGCGCCGCGCCATTGAATCGCCGACTGGCGCAGCTCGACGGTCGTCACGCCATCCGGCCCCGGCAGGGTCAGCCCCGACGCCCCGCCGTCGGGAAGCGGGTGCTCGAACTCGCGTCCCTGCACGTCCTCCATCGCGCGGCCGAGCAGGGCCAGCGCGGCGGGGTTGGCGTAGCGGACCATGCGGGCGGCGTCTACGATTACGATGCCGTCGGGCGCGGAGGACGCGAGGCCCTCCATTTGCCCGTAGAGCCGGCTGCGCTCGAGCGCGTAGCCGATCGCCCGCCGCAGCTGCTCCTGGTCCACCTTGCTCTTGATCAGGAAATCCTGCGCGCCCGCGCCGATCGCGGAAATTCCGGTGTTCTCGAGCGCGAGGTTGGTCAGGACGACGATGGGAGTTCCCGGCGCGCGGCAGCGAAGCGCGGATAAGGTGTCCAGGCCTTGGCTGTCGGGAAGCATGAGATCGAGAAGAATGATGTCGAACTCCCGCCGCGCGAGGAGATCGAGCCCCTGAGCGAGGCTGACGGCGCACTGCATATCGAATTTGATGTGTTCGCCGCAGGCCTCGTTGATATAGAGGTTCATCAGCAGGGTATAGTCGGGGTCGTCTTCGATCAGCAGCACGCTGATGGTTTCTTTCATGGACTCTCTCACTCTCCCGCGGCGGTCCGCATCCTGTTGGGGTGAGATTACTCCTAATCCATGGGCGAGGAAATGGCCGGGGTGTAAAGCTATTGCGTCCGATCCTTCGCGCGGCCCGTTAGGAGCCGCTCAGGGCGAGGCAGACTTGCTCGCCGGACGGCAGGCGAACGGCGATGGGCGCCTCTCCGGGACGGACGGGAGGCGGCGCGGCGCAATCGAAGCGCGTGAACACCAGCTGCCGGCTTTCGGAGGTCTCCGCGCCGAGCCGGGCGGGATCGAGCATCTTGTCCACGATCGTATGGTAGCGCCGCAGGACCGGCATGCGCTCCTCCTTGAACCAGCGCCAGGACGCCGAGTCGGGGAACTCCTTGCGCTGATACTGCTCGGCGTTCACGATGTCGTCCCGATCGAGCCACTGAATCCAATTGCGGGCGCCGGCATCCACGTAGCCGTACGCGCTGCCCGCGGGCTCGTCCTGGGCCAGCTCCTGGGTGTGGTAGAGGATGGCCACCGGCGTCCGCGATTTGGGGGCGTAAAGAACGTGGCCATGGTCGAAATCGCGCTCGTCGCCGAGATGGCGGAAGGCTTTAAGGTAGAGCTTGTCCACGAAGCGCTGGAGGAGGCCCTGCATGCGGGCGGGCGCGACCCCGGCAGGCGCCGCCGGCGCTTGGGCGAGCGCGGGGGCGCCCCAACCCCAGACCAGCAGCAGATAGATGATCGGCACCGTCGAGACGGTATCGTTTTATTGTTACGAACATGTTTCAACACCCGGCGTCCACGAGACTGTCACCGCGCCACTATGGAGGCCGGGCGCGAGGCTGGGTATAGTGCGCGCGGAACGGGCGTATCGAGGAGGGGATCATGTATCAGTCCAGCCTAGGCGCGCTGTCGCTGCTCCTGCTGCTGAGCGGCGCGGGCGCGGACATGCAGACGGGGCCTGTCGATTTCGCGCCGCAGGTTCAGCTCAGCAGGCTGAACGGCAAGATCGAGATAACGCACGAGAAAGACAAGGACGAGCACGCCGCGCGCCGGCTGCCGCTGCTGCGCTCCGGCGCGCGGGTAAGGGTGCTTTCGGGCTCCGCGGCGTTCGACTCCGACTGCCATGTAACCGTGCGCGCGGGCGAGGGCGCCACCTTCCATTTCACGAGCGTCCCTCCGGAGGGAAGCCGGGCGGGGACGCTGCGCATAGCGGCGGGCCCGTCGGGGTTCCAGGCGGTCGACGTCAGCGTCGGGGATCGTAAATTCCGATTGCGAAGCGGCGGCGCGCTGGTGATCACGTCCGAGTGGCCGGGAGAGCTGACCGTCCGGAGCGAAGGCTACGGCGTCCAGTTCGCGCCCGGCAGCTTGAACAAGGACGGCACGGTCCAATCCAGCCCGCGCCGGATGGCTCCGGGCGAGGCCATCCCGGCCGCCGTCCCGGAGGTGATGGCCTTCGAGAACGCCGCGGCCGACGCCGCCCGCCTGAGCATCTCCGGGGCCGACGGCGACGCCCTCATCGTGTCCGCCTCGCGCAGCGCCACGCCGGCCGAACGCAGCCGCGAGGAGCAGGCGCGTCGCGTCATCTCGGTCTGGCCCGTGGTCTCGCAGCGGACCGCGGAGCTCGTCCTCGAGAAATTCGGCGCGCCCGACCTGGCCATATCGGACCGCCTGGTCTGGTACGACAACGGCGCCTGGAAAATCACGACGGTGTACCGGGATCAGCGCGAGCATCTGGACGTTCTCGAGCAGACGATCGGATACCGGGTGCCGCAGGAAAAAGTGCCGGCGCTGGCGAAGCTCGACCTCGCGCTGCGCATCAGCCGCGATAACAGGTCGCTGTCCGCCGTGAGCGAATCCGAGGAAACGAACATTCTCGCGCTTAACCTCGCGGACGAGGTCGTCCGCGGGAAGCGCTCGCCGGAGGACGCGCGGGCGTTTTACCTGAAGACGGTCGTACAGTGGAACGCCGGTAAATCCTCGCCTTATATGAAGAACCTTCTTTTCCGTTGACCGGACAGGCGTAGAACGCAAGGAGAATGATAATGCAAACCACGTTGAACACGGAAGCCGCGGGCGCGTGCGGCGTTCTGATCGAGGAGCAGCAGCGCATCAAGAAGTACTTCCGTAAATTCGAGGAGTCGGCAAGCGACCGCCAGAGAAAATCAGTCGGTGATGAGTGCGTGCGCGCGATCGAGGTCGTCATCGCGCTCGAGGAGGAGCTGTTCTATCCCTCCGTGCGCCGTTCGCTGGGCGAGCGGCAGAGGGTGGTGCAGGCGCTGGCGGCCAACCAGGTGGCGAAGCTTCTGATCAAGGAGCTCAAGTCCCTGTCCGCGGGCGAGCAGTACAACGCCCGGTTCACGCTGCTCAAGGACAACCTCACGCAGCATTTCGAGAGCATGGACGCCGAGATCCTGCCGCGGGTCGACCGGTCGTCCATGGACGTCGACCAGCTCGGGCGGGACATGCTTCAGTTCAAGGACCGCCTGGTTAAGGCCCATCCGCTGGGGATGTCGCCGCAAAAGCTCGCCGCCGTCGCGTCGGTCATCGCGGCCATCGGCGCGGGAATCTGGATGGCGCGGCGCGCCTCGAACGTAGAGCGCTGAGCCGTATTCGCCGCACGACGGGGGCGTCTCCTCACGGAGACGCCCCCGTTCATTTCGCCTAATTCGACGAGGGGACGCGCACCCGCGGAAAGTCCACCTCCGTCAGAGCCACGTGATTGCAGTAGTTGGTGAAGATGTTCAGGACGGTGGAGGCGACGATCTCCAGGATCGCGGCGTTGCTGAAGCCGGCGTTCCTCAGCGCGGCGACCTCGGCGTCGCCGACCTGGCCGCGCTTGTGGACGAGAATTCGGACGAAGGTCAGCACGGCCAGGGTCTTGGGGTCGGTGGACTCGCCTTCCTGTGCGTGCAGCAGCTCCGCCTCATCCACCCGCAGGTGATGGCCGATCGCGGTGTGCGCCGACAGGCAGTATTCGCTGTCGTTGGCGGAGGCGACCGTCACGGCGAGCAGCTCGCGCAAGCGCGTGTCGAGAGAGGTCTGCGACAGCGCGTCGTGCAGACGCAGATAGGCGTTCAGCACGGCCGGGGAATTGGCCATCGTCGCATGAAGATTGGGGACCCGGCCCATCTTGCGCTGCACCGCCTCGAGCTGCTCCTTCGTCTTGCCCGCCGCCTTCGACAAGTCCGCCGTGGGAATTCGTTGCATGGTCTTCTCCTGTATTGATCGGGTATGAGCGTGACATTATGGTAGCGCAGGGCGCGTTGACCGTTCCTTACCAGTGTGGTGACAGAAATGGGAAGGGCGGCGCGCCGCCCTACGCTGAGCGCCGCGCCGTCCCGGGCCCTCTCCTCCGGCTAGAGGGTGAAGAATTCGTCCCGCTCCCCGGCGAGGGCGGGGCGGCGGAGCGCCTTGCGGCGCCGCGTGCCGGAGGCGCGCCGTCCGGCCGGGCGAGCCGCCCGGATGGAGCGCTTCGTCGTCTTGCGGCTTTTGATTTTCTTGATCATAGTGCCTCCTGTAACATTCGGCCGGCGTTATAGCTTGGCAGGATCGCCGGGGCGGCGCCATGCACGCGTTGTAAATCATTTGAGGCGTCGCCGCGCGTTCGACCGCGCGTCATGAAGGATTCACCCGGCGGCGATACCGTCGAGACGACCGCCGCCCTATACTGAATGCGCGCCCGGAGCGGGCGGGAGGTTTCATGATGACGCGAGAGAACCGTCGGGATCCGTCGCAGGCCGCGGCCGAGCCGGGGGCGTTCGTCCGGCTCAGCGTCAGCCTGCCTGACGAGCAGGGGAACAGCTTCATCACCGTCCTCGGCGACGACGGCGCGCCGCTGCCCGCGCACGAGCCGACGCGGTTCGACCGGGAAGGAGCTTAGCGCGCCGCGCGCCGCGGAAGGGTGAAGTGGAAGCCGCTGCCCTTGTCAGCGCGGCTCTCGACCCAGACGCGGCCGCCGTGAGCGACGACGATTTGGCGGACGATCGACAGCCCTAGGCTCGCGCCGGGCATCTTCCTCGCGGGGCGGGCGCGGTAGAACCCTTCGAATACACGGGGCAGGTCCCGTCGAGGAATTCCGACGCCTTCGTTTCGCACGACGACCTCGGCTTCGCGCCCGGCCGCGAGCGCCGTGATCGACACGCATCCGCCCCGGCGGCTGAGATTTGCGGCGTTGCCGACGATGTTCTTGAAGACGTCGACGAGCAGCGCGGGGTCGGCGGAGACCTTGAGGCCGGAGGGGATGTTGACGCGGACGGAGATGCCCCGCTCCGCGGCGAACGGCGCGACCTCCGCGGCGCATTTGCGCGCGAACGCGCCGAGCGCGATCATCCGCCGGCGCGGCTTCGGATGAGCGGTCAGCTGGGAGATGCGCAGCAGATCGCCGATCATTATCGTCAGACGGTCGGCGTTGCGCTCGATCGTGTCGAGGAAGCTCAGGCGATGCTTGCGGTCGTCGATGCCGCCTTGCTTGAGCGTCTGGGCGTAGCCCTTGATTGCCGTGACCGGAGTTCTCAGCTCATGCGACATGTTCGCGATGAACTCCCGCTGAATGCGGTCGCTTTCTTCGAGCCTCGCGGCGGCCTCGGCACGGCGAAGATCGGTGATGTCCTGGATCGTTAGGAAGAGCGTGTCGGGGGCGCGCCCTTCGTTCGGCACCCGCACCGCGCTCAAGCGCAGCCGGCGTTTTCCGAGGTGGGCGATCTGGTAGTCCATCTCGAAGTTCTCGAAGCGGCTGCCTTCGGCCAGGCTGGTCTTAAGCCGCCCGTTGAGCTCAGCGTTGGCCCACTGGCCTCCGGCGAGCCTGCCCAGGCGCCGCCCCAGTATGTGCCGGGGAGACAGCATGAAGTAATCGAAGAAGTGCCGGTTCGCCGACTGCACCTTCAGCTCGGAGTCTAGGATCACCAGAGACTGATCCATGGCGTCCTGGAGCTCGATCAGGGCGCGCTTGGCGACGTCGGCGTCAAGCAGGGCGAGCACGATCCCCTCGGCCTTGTCCTGCGCGCTCTTGTACGGCCGTACGCGCAGCTTGTACCAGCGGCCGGACTTGTCGGCGAGCTCGAGCTCCCGGAGCTTGGAGGTCTTGAGGACCTCGAGGGCCGTTTCCTCCAGGCCGGGGAGGCCCAGCTTCTTCTGGAGGTCGAGGATCGAGCGGCCGATGTCGTTCGCCGTCAGGCTCAGAGGCGCACCCACCATGGAGGCCACCCGGCGGATGCGCAGGTCGAGGCCAAGAATGACGATGGGAATGTCGAGGCTCTCGAGGATGTTGTCGAGGTCGCCTCCCAGCTGAACGAGCGCCGCGTTCTGCTTGCGCAGCTCGTCGTTGAGGGTGTTGAGCTCCTCGTTCGCGGTTTGGAGCTCCTCGCGCGCGCTTTCGAGCTCCTCGTTGGTGCTTTGGAGCTCTTCGTTGCTCGAGACGACCTCCTCGTTGGCGACGGTGAGCGCCGCGTTGCGGGATTCGGATTCCTCGATGCGGGCCTGGAGATAGCCCTTGGTTTCGAGCAGATCGCGCTTGAGCTTTTGGATGAGGCCGCCCCGCGGCTCCTTGGCGGGCTTGATCCCGGCGGCGGCCGCGACTGCGGAGGGCAGGAAGGTGACGAGGCAGTAGCGCTCATTGCCGGGCGGCGCGTCGAACGCGGCCGCCTCGAGGTTGACCAGGCGGCTCTGATGACCCAGGCGGACGCGCAGGCCGCTCTTGCGCGCCGGGCCTCCCGACTTGAACGCCTTCTTGACGAGCAGCTGCAGCTCGAGGCGAAGGCCGTCGGACGCCATCCTCAGCAGGTTGAGGCTGGCCTTGCCGGGCGCGGCCTTGAGATAGCGGCTCGTGTCGCCGCGGAACTGGAGGATGTCCAGGTTCCGGTTGATCACCACCCCCGCCGGAGCGAACCGGCTCAGGACGAGACGGTCCGCGACGGCGAGCGCGTCGGGCTTGGGCGGCTTGGGCGCGGCCGCGGGCCCGGCCGGCGCGGGCGCCTTGAGGGCGATGCGGCCGGCGCCGACGGCGAAATGCGAGGGCCGGCCCGCTTTCTTGGCGTAGATCTTGAATCGCTTGTCCGTCTCGGAGAAGAGCGTCGGGCAGATGCCGGCGGTTTCGGCGCCGCCGAGGAAAAGGAATCCCGACGGCTTGAGGGCGTAGTGGAAGGTCGTCAGCACGATCTTCTGCAGGGCGGGCTCGAGGTAGATCAGCAGATTGCGGCAGCTGATCAGGTCCTGATTGGCGAATGGGGGATCGGCGGTGACGTCGTGACGGGCGAAGACGCACATCTCCCGCAGGCGCTTGGTGACCTGATAGCCTTGTCCGGACCGGACGAAGTAGCGCCCCAGCAGCTCCGGGCTCATGGAGGAGGCGATGCCCTCGGGATACAGCCCCCGGCGGGCCTTGGCGGCGGCCTCGTCGCTGATGTCGGTCGCGAAGATGTGGGCGGGTATGTCTTGGCCGCGCTTACGCATGAACTCCAGGTAGGCGATGGCCAGGGAGTAGGCCTCCTCGCCCGAGGCGCAGCCGGCCGACCAGATGCGGACAGGCGAGACGGCGTCGCGGTCCTTGACGATGCGGGGGAAGACCGTTCGCTGCAGGGCCTCGAACGCCTTGGGATCGCGGAAGAACGACGTGACGTTGATGAGCAGGTCGTTGTAAAGGGCGCGGGTCTCCTCGGGCCTCGACTTGAGGTGCTGGAGGTAGTCGTGAAGGCGGCCGATATTGAGCAGGAGCATTCGCCGGGAGATGCGGCGGCGCATGGTCGAAGGCTTGTAGAGGGAAAAGTCCACGCCGCTCGAGGCGCGAAGCATGGCGAAGATCGCGCCGAGGGCTCCGGCGTCGGCGAAGATGGCCTCGTCCGCGGCGCCGGTGACCCGCGTCATCGGATGCCGTCCGAGCCGGATCAGCTCCCGCGCGATGCCCTTAGGGGGGCGGACGATGTCGGCGCACCCGGCGGCGGCGGCGGCGTGCGGCATGCTGGCGTAGGCCGCGGATTTTTCGTCCTGGACGCAGGTGATGCCGCCCGCGGATTTGATCTCCTCGAGGCCGATCGTTCCATCCGAGGCCATCCCCGATAGGATGACGCCGACCGCGCGGGGCCCTTGATCGTGCGCCAAGGAGCTGAAGAATGAATCGATCGGGCTGCGCTTGCTGCCGTTCGCGGCGATCAATTTGAGGCGTCCATGCCTCAGCGACATGTCCACGTTCGGAGGCATGACGTAGACGGTGTTCGCCCAAAGCGTCGCGCCGTCCGACGCTACCCGCACCGGCATCGCGGACGCCCGGCCGAGAATCTCGGTCAAATGGCTTTTGTGATCCGGGTTCAGGTGCAGCAGGAAGACATAGGCCAGGCCCGTGTCGCCGGGGAGATTGCCCAGCAGCTCGAGGAAGGCGTCGACGCCGCCGGCGGAGGCGCCGATGCCGACGATCAGCGCGGGCGAGGCGGGCGCGGGAGCTTTGCGCGCTCGCGGGCGCGGGGCTGATTTCTTCATGAATGCCGTGAAATTATCAAATTATCCATCCGTATTCCCATTGTCACCGCCGCGTAGGATAAGCGTAACGCGCGCGCAATGGCCGGACTGAGGCGGTTCGCCTAGAATAGCCTTACCACATCTGAAGGGGAGGTCCGCCATGCCTGTGATTCGAAACCTGTTCGCTGCCGTCGTTATTTTCGCGCTTTGCGCCGTCTTGCCTCGGTCCGCGGCCCCGGCCTCGCCGGATCCGGCCGTGGACTACCCGGTGGAGCTCGGCGTCGAGGCAGGGGAGCAATGGCGGGAGCAGCTCGGGCTCAGCGCCGAGCAGGTCCGGAAGTTCACCATCCTCGAGAAGGAGAAGGAGGCTCGCCTGAAGCCGCTGCGCGAGCTGCTGCGCGGCTGCATGGTGCAGCTGCAGGCTCAGCTGGCTGAGGGAGCGCCCGAGAACGACGTGCGGGATCTGCTCAATCAGCTCCTGCAGATCCGAAAGGCCATCGCGGAGCGCAGCGAGCGGCTCGATTCCGGGCGAGCGGCCTTCCTCTCGCCCACGCAGCACGCGCGGCTGGTCGTCTGGCAGGCCTTGGGCGGCATGAACGGCTACGCGGCGCGCCGTGCGGAGGCCGCGGGACGTCAGGAGACGGAGCACGAAAAGGAATAGCGCCCGGCTCTATTCGACGGTCACGCTCTTCGCCAGGTTGCGCGGCTGATCGACATCGCAGCCGCGCAGATCGGCGACGTGATAGGCCAGGAGCTGGAGCGGAAGGATGTTCAGGATCGGGGTGAACGGCTCGTCCACGTCCGGAAGCTCGAGGAGCCGGTCCGCACGCCCGTCAAGGCGGCGCTCGCCCTCCGTGCAAAGCGCGATCACGCGCGCGCCTCGCGCCTTGACCTCCTCTATGTTCGACAGCGTCTTCTCGAAGACGTCCGAACGCGTGGCGATGGCCACGACCGGAACCCGGCGATCGATCAGCGCGAGCGGTCCGTGCTTCAGCTCCCCTGCGGCGAAGCCTTCGGCGTGGATGTAGGATATCTCCTTGAGCTTAAGCGCCCCTTCCAGGGCCGTCGGAAAATTGACGCCGCGGCCGATGTAGAGGACGTGCTCGGCGCCGGCGAGCTCCTCGGCGACGGCGCGAATGCGGGCGTCGAGGGTCAGCGTCCGGCGCAGCCGCTCGGGCAGGCCGCTCAGTTGCTCCGCCCAGCGGCGCGCCTCGTCGTCAGGCATGAAGGCTCGCGCCCGGCCGGCGTTCATGGTCAGCAGGCACAAGGCGGTCAGCTGCCCGACGAACGCTTTCGTCGACGCGACGCCGCACTCCGGCCCGCACTGGGTGTGGAAGGCGTAATCCGCCAGCCGTGGAATCGCCGCGCCGAGCGTGTTTCCGATGGACAGCACCTCGAGGCCGGCCTCCCGGGCGAGGCGCGCGGCGGCCAGGGTATCGGCGGTCTCGCCCGACTGGCTGATCGCGATCACGAGCGTGTTCGGCGCGAGCACGGGACGCCGGTAGCGGAATTCGGAGGCGGTCTCGACCTGCGTGGCGAGGCCGGCATGGCGCTCCAATAGGTATTTCCCGATGATCCCCGCGTGCCAGGAGGTGCCGCAGGCCAGGATGTGGACGCGCTCCACCCTTCGGAGCAGATCCGGCGTCAATCCGGCGCCGCGCGCCGGGAGGCCGTCCTCGGACGCCCGCAGCCGCCCGCGAAGGGTATTCTCCACGGCGCGCGGCTGCTCGTGGATCTCCTTGAGCATGAAGTGGCGGTATCCGCCTTTCTCGGCGGCCGTGCTGTCCCACTCGATGACGCTCGAAGGCTTGTCGATCTCCTGCCCCCGGGCGTCGAAGAACGCGCAGCGATCGCCGCTCATGACGGCCGTTTCTCCGTCCTCCAGGTAGACCACGCGGCGGGTGTGCTTCAGCAGCGCGGGAACGTCCGAGGCGATGTGGTTTCCGTGCTCGCCGAGACCGACGACCAGGGGGGAGTCTTTTTTCGCGGCGACGAGGACGCCGGGGGCCCCGGACCAGATCGCCGCGAGCGCGTAGGCCCCGCGCACCTTCTCGAGCACCGCGCGCACGGCGGCGGCCAGGGCGGCTCGCCCTCCGTCCGGGCCGACGGCCGCGCGCTTCAGCTCTTCCTCTATAAGGTGCGGAAGCACCTCGGTATCGGTGACGGAGGTGAAGGCGTGCCCGAGGTCGGCGAGGCGGGCTTTGAGCGGAAGGTAATTCTCGATGATGCCGTTGTGGATCACGGCGATGGCGCCGGCGCAATCGGTGTGCGGATGCGCGTTGGCCTCGGAAGGGCCGCCGTGAGTCGCCCAGCGTGTATGGCCCAGGCCGAGCATGCCGTCCAGCGGGCGGCGCGCCAGAAGGCCTCTGAGCTCGGAAAGCTTGCCGACGCTTCGCGCGACGGCGAGCGCGCCGCCGGAGACGACGGCCACGCCCGCCGAATCATATCCGCGGTACTCGAGCCGCGTCAGCCCATCCATAAGGATCGGCACGGCCTGCTTTGATCCGGCATAGCCTACGATTCCACACATGGGCGGATTATAACGCCGCAGCGCCGGGTCCTCCATGGAGGCCGCGTAAATCCGGCAACAGGATTTTGTATCCAGCCGATTCGCGAGACCTTGACGCGGTTGTCCAGTGAAGTCAATATCCGGTTGTTACGATCTTCTGCGAAGACGGCGAGGAGAATAACATGACAAGGAAAGAGACGACGGCGATGAAGGAGCGCACGGCCGCCCCCGAGGGGCCCCAGGGCGAGGAGGGCTTTGAAAAGCTGCTGCATAAGATCCGGTCCCGCGACGCCCGCGTCGCCGTCATGGGTCTCGGGTACGTCGGCCTGCCGCTCGTGAAGCTGTTCGCCGCGAAGGGCTTTCGTGTCATCGCCTGCGACGTCGATCATGCCAAGATCGAGCAGCTCAACCGGGGGCGCTCCTATATTAAGTCGGTGCCCTCCGCGGACATCGCGCGGCACCTCGCCAACAAGCTGCTGCTGGCGACGAGCGACTTCCGAAATCTTGCGTCGGCCGACGCCATCTTCGTCTGCGTGCCCACGCCGCTGACCTCGGAGGGAAAGCCGGACGTTTCCGCGATCCGGCAGACCGCGAAGTCAATCGGCGCGACGCTGCGCAAGGGCCAGGTCGTCATCCTGGAAAGCACGAGCTATCCCGGCACGACCCGGGAGGTCATGAAGCCGGAGCTCGAGCGGCGCGGCATGAGGTGCGGGACGGATTTTTTCCTCGCGTTCTCGCCGGAGCGGGAGGACCCGGGAAACAAGGATTTCTCGATGGAGCGGATTCCGAAAATCGTCGGCGGCATCGACGCTCGCTCGCTGCGGGCCGCGGCCGCGCTTTACGGCGAGGTCGTCGCGCGGGTGGTCGAGGTCTCCTCCTGCGAGACCGCCGAGGCCGCCAAGCTGCTGGAGAACATCTATCGCTGCGTGAATATCGCGCTCGTCAACGAGCTGAAGATGTGCTACGACCGCATGAATATCGACGTCTGGGAGGTGATCCGCGCGGCCGCGACCAAGCCGTTCGGCTTCCAGGCGTTCTACCCGGGCCCGGGGCTGGGCGGCCACTGCATCCCGATCGATCCGTTCTATCTCTCCTGGAAGGCGCGCGAGTATCAGTTCAGCACGCGCTTCATCGACCTGGCCGGCGAGATCAACACCCAGATGCCGTACTACGTGCTGGCGAAGCTGGAGGAGGGCCTGCGCGCGCAGGGCAAGAAGCTGGAGGGCGCCCGCGTCCTGATGCTGGGCCTCGCCTACAAAAAGGACATCGACGATCCTCGCGAGTCGCCGGCTTTCAAGCTCCTGGAGCTTCTTGACCAGAAGGGCGCCTCGGTCGTCTGCAACGATCCGAACATCCAGAAGTACGCCTCGGTGGGACACGCCAAAGACATCAAGGTGACCTCCGTGCCGGTGACGAGCGAGCTCCTGGCCTCCGTCGACGCGGCGCTCATCGTGACCAATCACAGCGATTACGACTACGGCATGATCGCGCAGCACGCGCCGCTCATCGTGGATACGCGCAATGCCTGCGCCGATCAGACGCGCTGGCGGGGGAAAATCGTGCGCGCGTGAGGCGCGTCGCCTTCACGGCATCGCTGAGCGTCTTTATCGGTTCTCCCGCGCCGGCGCGTCGCCGAAGCGATAGCGCACCCCGATCTTGTGCGTGCCCGCGTTGTCGGACAGGAGATGCCGGTTCAGCGTGAAAGCGTAGTCGATGCCGAAGCGGTCGAACTGGAGTCCGCCGCCGCCGCTGAACTGGTCGGGCGTGGCGCCGACGCGAAACTTAACGCGGCCTCCTTCGAGCGTTTTTTCGAGGCCGACGCCGGGCGCGCCCCGCTGGCCGTCGCGGTGGAGGTAGTCAGACGTCAGTCGGAGCCCCCAGTACCCGACGTCATAGGATATCCCCGTTTGCAGCTCCCTTGGGGCCGGGTCCGGGCTCGTCAGGCCGACGTCGGGGCGGTTAAGGTTCCGGAAGACGACGCCGGCGGTGAGCGAGCCGCTCAGGGCGACGCTGGCCCCGAAATCGAGCGCAAACGCGCCGCGCGAGGCGCCGTTCTGAAAAACGGGATCGGTGGAGGCCGCCGGATCTAAGCCGGGCATGAAGCGATGATGGAGGAACTTTCCGGTGACGCCCGCCTCGAAGGCGTCGAACCAGCGTCGGGAGAAGGCGACGCCGATGACGCGCTCCTGCAGCAGGCCGGACGCCTGATACTGTCCGAGGCCGACCGCCAGGACGCCCAGCCTCGTGGGAGCCCCGAACACGGCGAAGCTTTGGCTGAGCTCACCGACGCCGCTTAGGCCGGCGTAGAACCGGTTGTGCTGGAAGTAGGCTTCCGGGCTCTCGAGGCCGGCGACGGCCGCGGGATTGAGGAACAGCGCGGCGCTGTCGCCCCGGCCGGCGAGAATGGAGCCGCCCATGGCCGCGGCTCGCGCCCCGGTCGGGACGGCGTCGAAGGCGGCCTGGGCGCCGCGAGCCGCGAACGCGAGCGTCAGGGCGAAAAGGACGGCGCGCGCGGCGGGGCGGTCGATCATGGGGCGAATAGGGGGTCCTCCAGGCCGGACGAGCGTTCATCGCCGCCCGGGCGGGCGGCCCTTGCCTGGGTGGGGCGGCAAGGTCACGGCGGGGAGACGGCACCGTCAAGATTGCGGCAAAGCCAGGATAACATCCGGAGGAGGCAGCCGCAAGGCCGCTACAGCTTCTTTACGGAGCGTCCATGGCATCGCGCCCGGGCATCGACTAGGATTGACCCATGGCGAACACGAAGCCGCCGCACATCGTGATCCTCGCGGCCGGCGCGGCCAAGCGGATGAGGCTCGAGCATCCCGAGGCCCTGCACCCGGTCTTCTTCCGGCCGATGATTCATTACGTGCTGGACGCGGCCATGGCGATCCCGCACCGCTCGGTCACCTTGGTCGTCGGGCGAGGCGAGCGGGAGTTTCGGGAGCAATGCCGGAGCTACCGGGATCTGCATTTCGTTCAGCAGGCGGCCGGCACCGCTGCGGAACATGGCGGGGACATTCTGGTTCTGCGCGGAGAGGTCGTGCTCCTGGAGCCCCGCACGCTGGTGGGGATGCTGACGGCGCACGCCGGGTCGCGGGCGGCCTGCACCGTGGGACGCGCGGACCCGGGCGACGCGCCCGCGGCCTACTGCTTTCGAGAACTCCCGGCCGGGCTCGGCGAGCTCGAGTTGGCCGAGGCCGCCCGTAGCGTGGGGGCGGCCGAGTTCCGCATCGAGGACCGCGTCGAGACGATGGCCATCGACGATCTCCACGGCCTATGGCGCGTCGAAGCGGTCCTGCAGGAGCGCTTCAACCGCTCACTCATGCTCCAAGGCGTCGCCTTGCAGGATCCCCGCGCGACCTTAATCGACCCGCGCTGCCGGATCGCCCGCGGCGTTCGCATCGAGGGCGGCTGCACCGTGATCAACTCTGTTCTCGAAAGCGGCGCATGCCTGGAGAATTACTGCCGGATCGCCGACTCCGAGATCGGGCCCGGAAGCCTGCTGCGCCAGGGAAGCGTCGTTGAGAGGGCCCGCGTCGGGCGCGACTGCCGGGTGGGCCCGTACGCGCGCCTGGGTCCGGGCGCCCGCCTGCACGACGACGTCTGGATCGGAAACTTCGTCGAGATCATGAACGCGAGCCTCGGCCCCGGCACGCGGGCGGCGCATCAATGCTTCATCGGCGACGCGTTGGTGGGGCGGAAGGTCGGCATCGGCGCGGGCTTCATCACCTGCGCCTCGAGCGCCGGCCCGGCGAAGCAGAGGACGATCATCGGAGATGAAGTATTCATCGGCGGCGCCTCGCACTCGATCGCGCCGGTGACCTTGGGCGCCGGAAGCTTCATCGCTTCCGGGACCAGCGTGAACGAGGACGCGCCGGCGGGCTCCTTCGTGATCAGCCGCGGGCGGCAGGTCACTAAGCCGGACTACGCCAAGAAGCACGGACGAGCGCCGGGCTCCGGCGCGACGCGCTGACTCCGCACGATTTGTGCGCGAACGTCTTCCTTCGTCCCAGGGGCGCGGCGAAACGAATGGAGGAGCGGTCCCCGAGGTTGGCGATCATCAAGCCGCTGACGTTCACTCCCGCGTCCGACAGAAGCTTGGTCAGCTTCGCCAGCTCGCCTGGCCGGTTCTTCACGACGATGTTGTAGCGCGCCGTTTCTGTCCGTTGCATTCCGCTTCCTCCTTGTTCCTTCGTCGGGTCAGTCGTAAATCGAATAGTCGGGATCGAAGCCGAGCTTCTCGATGAGCGCCATGGCGTTCGCCGGCTGGTCGACCGCGAGCACGATCCGCATCTGCTCCCCTTCGACGGTGCTGTAGAGCGAAAGGATGTTGATATCCTCGGCAGCCAGGGAACGCGCCAGCTTGTGCAGCTCCCACGGGTGGTGCGGCATTTCAAATTGAAAAATCAGCTCTTCGCGGACGGCGACGCCCAGCTTCTCGAGCTCGGAGCGCAGCGCCTCGCTCCGGGGTGCGAGGAATTGCACCAAGGTCCGGCCGTCCACGCAGGTCGTGAGCATGGACCGCAGGTCGACGCGCCTTCTCTCGAGCAGGCGCCTCACGGCGGCGTGCAGGACGGGATCGTTGGCAAATTCGGCGTTGTATTGGGTTTTGCACCTTTTACGCATCGGGCCCTCCGCGATCTGGTTCCATTGTAAGTCGGGCGCGGCGCGTGGACCATGGAGTCCCGGTAACATTCTCGTGGCCCCGAGCGCACGGGGCCCTCACACCGGCTTCAAATGATCTTTTCAACTCCGCCATGGCGCCGGAAGAGCATGAGGATTAAACTCCTGCAGCGCTCGCTCGAAAGGGCGCGGGGAGAAACGACATGATCGTCGCGGCGCATCAGCCGAATTTCATTCCCTGGCTCGGCTACTTCGACAAGATGAGCAAGGCGGATCTCTTCATCTCGCTGAATCACGTGCAGATGGAGAGGCAGAGCTTCCAGAACCGGGTGCGCATCAAGACGGGCGAGGGAGCCCGATGGATCACCGTCCCGGTCGTGCAGGCGTCGCGGAGCGAGCGCATCATGGATAAGCGCATCGACAACAGCCGCGAGGGTCGCTTCCGCTGGAGCCGGAAGATGTTTTTGACCCTGAAATACGCGTATCAATCCGCGCCCTTCTACCGGGAGCACGAGGCCGCCCTCGCGGATATCTTCGGGGCGCGCTGGGATCGCTTGTGCGACCTCAACGATAGGCTGATCGATTTCTGCCGCGGCGCCCTGAGCGTCCGTACCGAGATCGTGCCGAGCTCAGCGCTGTGCCTCACGGGCGCCAAGTCCGACCTGATCCTTAATATGTGCCGCGAGGTGGGAGCGGACGCCTACCTCGCCGGCCGCGGAGGCTCCCTCGCCTATCTGGATATTCGGGCGTTCGAACGCGCCGGGATACGCGTGATCTGGCAGGACTTCGAGCATCCTCGTTACCGGCAGCATCCGGCTTGCGGCGAGTTCTTTCCGAATTTGTCCGCGCTCGATCTGATTTTTAATTGCGGCCCCATGAGCCCGGAGATTCTCCGCGGCGGAGCGGTGGCTGCGGGAGAGGCCCTATGAACGACAAGGAACTGGAGCGGACGGCGGGCGTGCGCGCGGACGTGCTGTCCAAGTACGCCGGCGCGACCGTGCTGGCCGTTGGTGCGCACCCGGACGACCTCGAGCTCGGCATCGGCGGGACGCTGGCGCGCCTCAGCCGGTCCGGCGCACGCGTCGTGATGGTGGTGGTGAGCATTCCGAGCAGGCTTCGCTCGCGCCGGAACGAAGCGCGGCAAGCGGCGGACATACTCGGCTGCGAGCTTCGCTTTCTGACGCCGAACCGCTGCTCGCGGGTGGAGGATCTGAAGAGCCATCAGCTTGTGGGAATGATCGACGGCCTGGTCCGCGACCTGAAGCCCGCCGCGATGTTCACCCACTGCCTGGCGAACCTTCATCTGGATCACAAGCTGGCCTACGAGGCCTGCATGTCGAGCCAGCGGCTCCGTTACTTCGACATCTACTGCTATTCTCCTACGAGCTGCCACGCCGTCAACATCCCGTTCTTCCCGCAGGCCTACATCGACATCACCGGCACGATCGACGCTAAGATGAAAGCCATACGGGTTCATTCGAGCCAGTTCGACTCGCGCGGGTTGAATACGGAACGCTATCGCGAAGCCGACGGCCAGACGGGCCGGATCGTCGGCGTCGATTACGCCGAGGGCGTGGAAATAGTCCGCATGAAAGTGAACTGACGCGTGCACGCTGTTCAAAGGAGGGTTCATGCGCAACAGAAGACCGTTGACGCGGGCCGCCTGGCCGGCGGCGGGCGACTACGAGGCGTTGAGCGGACATGAGCGAAGGCAGCGCGTCCGCAGCGAGAGGATTCGCCGGTGGCGCAAGGAGCTTCGCCGGCGGCGCTCGAACGAAATCGAGGAACGGGTGCAGGGGACGCTCGGGGGGCTCGGCGCGCGTGATTGAGCCCGGCCGCGTCCCGGCGCCTCCCGCCGATTTCGCCGCCTTGCGCGGTCTGCTCGCGGCGCGCGCGCTCAAGCACGCGGAGTTCTGGTTCACCGATCTCTCCGGCCGTTCGTGGAGAATCACGATGCCCTCCGACGCCTTGAACGAGGCGCTGTTCGCCGAAGGCCTTCCTTTGGACGGGCAGCCCATCGGCGGCAGCTGGGACGGCTTGATGCGGCTGATGCCTCGGCTGGACGCGCTGTACGTCGACGCGGCGGCGCCGCTGCCCAGCCTCGTGATGTTCTGCGACGTCTTCGAGCCGTCCGGCAAGGCGCCGCTCGCGCTCGAGCCCCGGCACGTTCTGGCGAGGGCCGTGCGGCGCGCCGAACGCCGTCTGGCCGGCGAGCTTGTGCTGGGGGCGGAGCCGGAATTCATCCTCTTGGGGGCCGGAGGACGCCCCGCCGAGGAGGGCGTCGTCTGGGACTGCTTGTCGCGGCTGGCGGAGGCGCTCGGCGACGCCGGTATAAGGGTAGATTGGTTTCGGACAGGCCCGGCTCCGGGCCAGGGCCGCGCTCAGATGCGCGCGGGGCCGCCCCTGCAGACGGCAGACCGCGTGATCCTTTATCGCCGTTTGGCGGCCCGGCTCGCGCGCGAGCGCGGGCTTTCCGCGTCTTTTCTTCCCCGTCCGGTCGCCGGCGGAGGCACGCCCGGCATGCCCGTCCATGCGGCCCTCTGGAAGGAGGGCGTGAACCAGTTTCATGATGCGCGCGGCTGGGCGTTGACCAGCCGGCGCTGCCGCGCCTTCGCGGGAGGGCTGCTGACCCATCTTCCCGCCCTATGCGCGCTCTGCGCGCCGACGACCAACTCCTATCGCCGCTTGATTCCCGGCGTCTCGGGACCCGCTACGCCGCGCATCTCGACGCAGGACCGGACGGCGGTGTGCCGGATTCCGTCGCGCTCCACCGCGCCGGAAGCCCGGCGCGTGAAATTCTGCTGCCCCGACGCGTCGTCCAATCCATATCTGGCTTTCGCGGCGATACTGCTCGCGGGACTCGACGGCGTCGAGCGGGGGTTGGAGCCCCCGGTCAACGGCGACGAGCCGATGGGCGTGCGCGTCCCGCACTGCCTGGAGACGGCGCTCGACGCGCTCGACGCGGACCGGGAATTCCTGACGGCCGGCGGATGCTTCAGCGACCGCCTCATCGGGGCGTGGATCTCCGATCGCTGGACGCGGCACGTCATTCCCGTAAGATCCCTGCCGCATCCTTGGGAGCTGTCGCAGGCCGAGCCCTGACGCGCCGTTGAAGGCGCTCGCGTCATGCGGGCGGCAAAATGAATTCACGTCACCTCCATAGGCTCGCGTTTCGCGCGCGCCTATACTACGACCCGTGAATCAGGCACAGGCGGGCAACGAGATGGAATCAATCGGACGAATCCCGCACTCGGGATATGAAGAAAAGCGGCGCAGGATCCGGGTCGCCGAACGCATTCCCGTGACGGTCGTGTCCCTGAATGGATTCTTCCGCGCGAACGCGATAACGGGCGAAGCCAAGGACTTCGATACAGGCGGGATCTGCGTCTACGCGTCGAGCGCGCCCGCGGTCGGCGCCGCGGCGGCCATACGCCTGCACCTGACCAATCAGATCTCGACCGTTTGCCGGGGCCTGCCGTGCGAGTTCGGCGGGCGCGTGATCGCCGTGCGCAAATCCAAATCGAAGGCCCAGTATCCTTTCGAGGTGGTGCTGGCGTGGGACCGGCCTCTTCCCGAGATGGTGGAGAAGGCCGTCGCCTCCTATCGGCGCAAGCTCTGCGTGGCCGTCGCGATCGTCCTGGCGACTCTCGTCGGAGCGAAATGGAGCAGCGTCGAATTCTTCTGGTACGCGCCGGTCTTCAACCTCTACAGCATGGCGCTGATACTCTACCTCGTCTCGCGCTTCTACATCTCCTGGCGCCATCGCGCGCCCGCGCTGGGTACCTACACCCCGGCCGTCAGCATCGTCATCTCCGTGCGCAACGAGGAGAACGCGATCAGCCGGACCATAGAGACCTGCTACGCGACGGACTACCCCGAAGCCAAGCGAGAGGTTCTCGTCATCAACGACGGCTCCACCGACGGGACGCTCCGCGTGCTCAAGGACTTGAAGAAAAAATATCCGGGTCTGCGGATATTCAGCCAGCCGCCCACGGGCAAGCGCGCGGCGATGGCCCAGGGAGTGCTCAACGCGACCGGCGAGATCATCACCTTCGTGGATTCCGACACCTTCTTGACCCGGAACGCGCTCCGTCACATCGTCTGCGGCTTTGAGGACCCGACCCTCGGGGCGTCCGCGGGCTACACCGAAGTGGAAAACGCCGACGCGAACGCGCTGACCGGCATGCAGGAGGTTCGCTACTACGTCTCCTTCAGGCTGCTCAAGGCCTCGGAGGGGCTCTACGGCTGCGTGACCTGCTGCCCAGGATGCTTGTCGGCGTACCGTCGAGCCTACGTGCTCGAGGTGCTCGACCCCTGGCTCCACCAACAGTTCCTGGGCGCGGAGGCCACCTTCGGGGACGATCGCAGCCTGACGAACTTCATCCTGCGCAAATACCGAGTGATTTACAATGATCTCGCCGTCGCGTCCACCCTGGTGCCCGAGACGTGGGGGCAATATCTGCGGCAGCAACTGCGCTGGAAAAAGTCCTGGCTGCGCGAGACGCTGATCGCCAGCGGATTCATGTACAAGAAGCATCCCGTCGCGGCCATCTCGTTTTACGCCGCGTCCGTGTTCAGCGTCCTGTCGCCGTTGATGATGGCGCGCGTCGCGTATATTGTGCTTGACGGCGACTCCTCCATCTTCCTGCCCTACATGCTCGGACTGATCCTCATCGGCTTTCTTCAGTCCCTCTACTTTCTGCACCGTCGCCCAAGCCCGCACTGGCTTCTCGGCATGCTGTGGATGGCGAGCGCGCTGATCACCGGACCGCAGACCTACTACGCTCTGCTGACGGTGCGCAAGAATCACTGGGGCACGCGATGAGAAAATCCTACGTGCTCGGGTGGCTCCTGATCCTCGCCGGCGCCGGGTTGGCCGCGGCCTGGAGCCTTCATGGAAGGGCGTATGTCCGCAGGCGCTTCTTTTCCGCCGCTTCCGTCGCCGAAGCGGCGCGCGCGGAGTCCCAATTCGTCGCGATTCTGATTCCGCGTATACGGCGCGGCGGCGAGAAGTACACGATGTCGCCGGCGGAACTGACGGGACTCCTGCGCGGCCTTAAGGACGAGGGGCACATCTCGATCGGACTCTCCGACATCGAGGATTTCTACGTCCGGGGCCGCCGGCTGCCCTCAAAAGCGCTGCTGATCGCTTTCTCCGAAAACGACCCGCGCGGCTACGCGCTGGCCGATCGGGTGCTCAAGCGCCTTCGCCTGCGAGGCGTCGCCTTCATCAGCCGCTCCGCGGAAGAGGCCGGAGAGGATGAACGGCAGCATCTGACGCGCCATGCAATCTCTGAGATGCGCCGCACCGGAGGGTGGGACTTCGGCTGGCGCGCCGCCGACGCCCCAGCCACGGCTTCCGTCGCGGGCGTCGGCCGCGCGGTCCTCGAAGAGGAGGGGCGCCCGGGGCCTCCGGCGGGGGTTGCCCGATATCCGCTTCGCTTCAAGGTCTCGGAGCTGGGCCACAACGACGCGCTCGACGATCCGCGTGC